>MDTA01139187.1_pt1 | contig 10272 bp, 4 predicted proteins | sample 811151 | NCBI WGS metagenome assembly MDTA01 (sample SAMN05326648, study PRJNA326480) | marine metagenome | isolation source: seawater | place: Indian Ocean: South | collected 2010 | reverse complement strand
ATCAACTGCTAGCGACTTGGGAGTGGCGTTCGGGCCCAACCCCGTGGCTAGTTATGACAAAAAAGTAAGAAAATTTGTTTCTAGTCTGCATTACTTCTTAAATAGGCCTCTGTAACTATTTATCCGTTAATTTTACCGCTACCTGCTTTGAGAAGAATGAAACTGCTAGCACTTCATAGTCCTTGTTTGTATTCTCACAGAACTCTTGAAGAGCTCTGTACTCATCTTGCTCCCACCTTGGATTCATCAAAAATTCATCGAATACAAGAACCGTATGTTCGTCGATCACAGGTTGCGCATTATTTAGTGCGACGATTGTCGATGTATACAGATCGGCATCAAAATTAATTACGGAAGCCTTGGGTCTAGATTCAGAAAAAAACACAGGCAATGTATCTTCAAATTTTCCTGGGAAAAATTTACCTCCCTTAATTCTCGGGATACTGCCTTCGCTCGAGTAGGTACCCTCCCTCACATCGTGCCAATCCTCGGGCAAACCTTCAAACGTGTCAAAACCGTAACCTTCCTTAAATGTCTTAATCAGATACTTGAAAGAATCTGCTCGCCAAACCCCGAACTCGTAGAACGGTCTTGATTGGTTGCTCATCTGAATGATGTGATCAAAAAATCCCCATCGATGGAAGTACAACGGCGGCAGTTTTGGTAGGGAAAAAACCCATGCAATCGACCGCATATAACTGTGATTTCTTAGATGCGAATTCATTAAATTTTCGAATTCGGATTTTTTGCCTTGATAAAACCTTAAAGCGCTATTTATCACAGTGGCCTCTAAGTTTTTCGGTGACACCTTTAAACATTTCGTAATCCAATCTTGTGCTTCGGTTATATCACTCGATGCACCGTACAAGAGCATATATGCTGGACTAAAGTTTGGATCATGTGAAAGAGCTATCTGAGCAAAATCTACGCAGTCCCCTACCTTTCCCTGGGCCAGAAGAGCAAGCCCTAAGTTATTGTATGCTTCAGAAAAATCAGGTTTGTTCTCTATGGCCAACCTATAGTTTTCTATCGCCTTTGCTATGTTACCCTTTGCAGCATGGGCGTTCCCTAAGTTGTTATAGACTGCCTCTGGCGCATCAAGTTTGTTGGCTAAGGCATTTTCAAAAGCGGCGATTGAATCGTCAAATTCTCCTTGCTGTTTAAGGATTAATCCCACCTCATTATAAATTTCAGATTGGTTAGGGTTCATTTCTAGTGATTTACGGTACGCAGTCGAAGCGTCTCTCAAGTTGCCCAATGCTTTATGACAGAGACCAAGGTTTAAGTAGTGCTTAGCTTCATCAGGTTGAAGCTGGATAATAAGATTTAAGGTGTGAACTGCATCCTCGAATTGCCCTAAATCGATTTTCAATTTCACTAATTGGTCCCAAGCTGCCCTGATGTTAGGCTTCTCGGAAAACACGACTTCAAAGTCCGACAAGGCCTCTGATTTTTCGTTTCGTGAAAGTCGAATAAAACCTCTGTTGATTAACGCATTCGAACATGACGAATCCAGAGAAATTGCAACCTCCAAAAGATTAAGAGCTTCTTCAATTTCGCCGTTGGCTCTGAGAATAGATCCAAGTAAAGCGATGCCCTCTGAATCGTTAGCATAAAGCTTTATACCTTTCCTTGCTGTAACTATGGCTTTGGTTAGATTACCCTGCTTGGCGAGCTGCCTCACCTCATTCCAAGTGACAGAGGCAGCTGTAGCATCTATCTGTTTAGCCTGAGATAAATAAGTGTTTGCTGCGCTCGAATTTCCCACCATAAAATAGCAATATGACAATAAAGCCGATAAATCAGCATCTTTTTCAACTTCGCTCAGATTGGTTGTCAAAAACTCTATTGCGGCGTCAAAATCTCCCGAATCAGAGAGCCTCTTAGCCCTATCATAGAATGTAGAGACATTCTGACTATCTTGTTGTTTTGACTTTGCCGCAATAATTTTAAGTCTTTCTGTTGCCTGCTTGTTTCCGGGCAATTCACTTAATATTAATGCATATAGATTTGAAGCATCTTCATCACGATTATTCTCCTCGTACTTCGCAGCTTTACGAAAGATCTCATCAACGGATACTTTCTTCATTATACATTTAACCTTTTGATTGAAAGCGATTACTTCGCAAAGGCCATGCCAGTCTCTTTATCTTCAATTGACTCATCATACTTCAACTTAGAGTTAATCGGTTCCTGTCCAAAAAGCACGGATTCTTAACGCTGCTTTATAGAAAAAATCTATCAGGGTACAATTCTCACTGCAACCCGGTTTTAAAACAACATCGAAAGGATCGCAGCCTTCAAGCCTTTCATCTATTAAGGCGCTCTCGACGGTCGTTGGAAAGTTTATTATGAAATTGACACTAGCTGAAGCGCTGAGCAAGGGGGTAAAAGCCCATGAGGCTGGAAACCTAAAACAAGCTTATCGAATTTACACTGCAATATTGCAAGCTCAACATAAATTTAACTCAACTCATCGTAAGGAGTTAGCTGCTTGCCATTATAACACTGGGAATATTGAGAGGCTGCAAGGAAATTTAAAAGATGCCATCTCTAATTATAAGCGGGCTATCAAACACGACCCTGCATTCATAGACGCATATCTCTCTTTAGGTGTAACCCTAGAGGAAACTGGCGCTCCAAGATTGGCTATTAAGTACTATCACGAGGCCACTGAACTCGCGCCAAATCACGCAGTCGCGCATTTTAATCTGGGGAACTCTCAATTGGCCCTCGGTAATAAAAATGATGCTGTGCGCAGTTACAGGAAATCTGTGAGCCTCCAACCGGACTTTGTAAATGCTCATAACAACCTCGGGATAGCACTCATTCAGGTTCAAGACATAGCAGGAGCGATTGATAGTTATCACCATGCAATAAACTGTTTATCTGACCCTGCTGAAGCCTACTACAATCTTGGAAGTGCACTTAATTATTACGTATTCACAAAACCCAGGCCTTATCTCAAGAAGACAATTATGGGCCTACTGACCGATGGCCATTTTTGCCGGCCTATAGAAATTTCAAAAGCCATTTTAAGCCTCCTGAGGTTAGAGCCGGAACTCGCAAAAATTCTAAATCAGTATACCCCAAGGCTACTAGCTCCAGAAAACGATAGATTGGTCCTGAAATTAGCAAAAGAGGAACTGCTTATTAAGCTAATGAGCATAAGTGGAATTCCCGACTTAAAATTTGAAGCTCTTCTTGTGAGTATTCGAGCAAATTTATTGTTTGGTCTATCGGAGATCAAGGAGTCAGAAAGATTGCTTGAATTTCAATCTGCATTAGCACTTCAGTGTTTCTTTAATGAGTATTTATATCCCACAGAAGAAGACGAGCGGGAAGCGCTAAATCTGTTGGAAGAAGAAGTTAGTAGTAACCTTTTGGAAGGGCAGCAGCCAATCCCTTCAAAGATACTCTGTTTGGCAAGTTATAAGCCGCTATATAAATGTGATTGGCACGAATATATTAAACTCGTGCCCTCGCTAAAGGCGGTTATCCAAAGACAAGTCGAGGAACCGATCACTGAGACGCAGCTAAAGGAGAAGATTCCTACTTTAAAAAGTATTAGTCATCGCGTCTCGTTCAGGGTGAGAGACCAGTATGAGGAAGATCCATACCCCAGGTGGGTCAACATTGCTCTAAATAGCAGACCTAGGTCAATCGCTAACTTACTTGGTAGCTATAATCTATGTGTTAATAATCAGAGCATTTTTGATGTTGACGCTCCAGAAATCTTGGTAGCAGGTTGCGGAACGGGGCAACATCCTATTACAACTGCGTGTCGCTATAAGGATTCACAAATACTTGCTATTGATCTGAGCATTACTAGCTTAGCCCATGCGTTACGAAAAACAGAGGAGTTAGGCCTTACAAATATCAAGTACATGCAGGCAGATATACTTGACGTAGAAAATTTAGAAAGACGATTCGATGTTGTCGAATCCGTTGGAGTTTTACACCATATGCAAGATCCATTGCTTGGGTGGAAAAGGTTGACTGAATGCTTAAAACCAGCGGGTCTGATGCGCATAGGGTTATATAGTGAGTTGGCGAGACAAGACATTGTTAAGATAAGAAATGAAATAAAACTACTCAAGGTTGGTTCTGGCAGAGAGGATTTGCAAGCTTTTAGAGGAACTCTAATAAATTCTGATAAAGAACATCACAAGCGAGTGACTGAATCCACTGATTTTTATAATTTGAGTTCAATGCGCGACCTTTTATTTCATGTTCAGGAACACAGATTTACTATCACTCAAATAAAAGACTATTTGTTAGAACTAGGGCTACATTTTTGTGGTTTCGAGGGCACCCATTTGCTGCAGGCTTTCCAAGCTACTTATGTCAACGAAAAGGAACTCCATGATCTGGACAAATGGGAGGAGTTTGAAAGCGAAAACCCCTATATTTTTGGCGGAATGTATCAATTCTGGTGCCAAAAAAAATAAGACATGTAACTACGCTGTTTAGATAAGTTTAAAATTTATATTTATGTTAAATCGAAATAAAACATCTGTCTGAGAAAGTGTTTGGTGTTCTAAGCTGCAGGGGAAAATAACGGCTTTGTTGCGCTCACTGATTACCTTGCGTCCGGATTTTTTAAATTCGGTTGCGCCATTACTGTCCTCTAAATACAACAGGAGCGTGAAATGGTTATTTGTTGCGCTGGACAAATCGGTGTGAAAGCCGCCTCCATATTGGTTTAAAGATGTCCGTATGAATAAATTAGTTCTCACTCGTATCACTTCAGCTGATTTTTCCTGACTGAAACTATTTAAATATGGGGAAAGAATCACTTTAGCAAAGGAGTCCGCTGCTCTATTATCATAGTAGGCCTCAGAGTAGTCCTGAAGGAATTGAAACTGATTTTCGTTTGTTGAATTCTCATTCATCTTTCTCTTAAACGCCCAAGGGAGAGACTGAACATTGTTATAGACTTGATTAAAAGTTTCTTCTGCTAGATAATTTTTAAGTATTTCAATCATATAGTGTGCATTCAATAGCTAAAAACAAGTAATTAACTTGATATTAAGTTGTAGTTTAGCCTTAAGATAAGGCTGAAAACGTGAATAGCATTAAAGTCAGAATGGCTGATTAGTTTTTGCTCAAGTATTCATTGTAGATTAAACCCGTTAATTTAGTCGATATTTAAGCCTTAATATTTTCCTGAGACCAGTTAGCTATGTCGTCGGTATAGATTAAACTAAAAAGTGTAACTATTGTGAAAAATACAAACCATGAGTCTATAAAAAAGGGTATTGTCGCGAAAAACAAGGGACAGTTCGATCTGGCTAAAAAACTTTTCACATCGGTTTTAAAGAATAACCCAGATGATTCTGAGGCTAATTACCAGCTTGGAAAAATCCTATCTGAGATCGGAGAAATGACTGACTCTCTTCGATTTTTCAGGGCAGCCATGCTAAATAATTCGAGAGACCAAAAATTTGTAGTTGCATATATCGAAGCATTAACAGCGTCAGGGTTAATTTTAGACGCGCATCAAACTCTACAAGATTCAAAAAATTTCGAATTTATTGACGGCGATTTTCAAGATATAGAGCTTCGCCTGAAATCCTTGATAGAAGAAAAATACTTGGATTCGTTTAAGCGTTTTGAACTCGCAGAAGAGAAAAAGGACTCGGGTGAATTTGAAGAAGCTATAAAACTACTCACACACAGTAACGTCGAGCCTCCACGCAATATTGCTGAGCTAAATTTACTCTGCACCTGTTACATTTTGATGGGTGATCTAACCAAGGCAGTCAGTTACCTACACAAAGCAAAGGGCCTTGATCCATATGATAGGCTGGTTCAATTAAATCAAGCGAGAATATGCTTAATCAAGTCAGACTATGAGGAAGCTCTTGTCATCAGCAAGAAAACGATCGATCAGTTCCCCAAAGATGCTGAAAGCTCTGCTGTGCTTGGTAATTGTTATAGGGTTAACAATCAAATCGATGATAGCTTGAGGTATTTCAATCTAGCGATCAAGCTTGATTCGTTAAACGTTGAAGCCTTGATCGGAAGAGCATATATCAATATCTCTAAAGGTAAAAAGTTAGAGGCGCTTTCTGATTGTGAGATCGCGCACAGAGTTAAACCGCATATCTCACAGATAAGGATAATGATTGCTGATTTAAATATCGAGCTAGGAAGGCACGAAGAAGCTAAAAATAAAATAGAGAGCATAATCGAATCCGAAGGTAAAAACGAAAAGCTCCTCGGTAAACTGGGATATTGTAATCATGAGCTTGGTAACTATAGCGATGCTATAAAAAATTATTCGGATGCCTTGTCATACAATCCCAAATTTTTTGAAGCTCACAATAACATTGGCATCATTCAATTTTCGTTGAATAAAATTGATTCTGCAATAGACAATTACAAGCAGGCAATTGAGATAAATCCATATTTTACTGAGGCGTATATTAATCTTGGTATCGCATTAAAAAATAGCAGTAGGAACGATGACGCTATTAAAATTTATGAAAAAGCGGTTAGTTTAAAATGTAAATCTGCTGATTTATATTTTAATCTTGGGAAGTCTTATTGGGAAAATCTGGAAGTTCATTCTGCATTAGAATCTTTTCGTGAGGCAGTATCCATACAGCCGAACTTTTTGGAAGCACAAAAAAGCATAGGCAAGATTTACTCGGAGCGAAGGGATTTTGATGCTGCGATAGAGGTTCTTACTAAAATCGTTGAAACCAATCCCAAAGATAGCTCTTCATACGATGAACTTGGTTTAGCGTATTTTAGGAAAGGAGAGGCAAAAAAAAGCATTGATTTTTTCCAGACTGCAGTTAAGTTAACTTCAGATTTTGACCAGGCATATTTTCACCTTGGTGTTGCCTATAAAGAAGTTGGAATGATAGACGAGAGTCTTAAAAGTTTGAAAAGATCGATTGCTATTAATCGGGACTTAGGTGGGTCCCATAAAATACTGGGCGATATTTTTGAACAACAAGGCGATCTTGACTCAGCTATAGCAAGCTTTAAAGAATCCAAAAGGATTAATCCGAAAAGTGCTGAAGCTCAGATTGATCTTGGCCGGACTCTCTTGAAGAATAAAGAAACTGAGTTGAGTATTATACAATTCAAAGAGGCTTTACTAAGTAACCCGAAGCAAGCCACTGCCCTCTATTATATGGGGCTTGCTCTGTTAGAAAAACAAGATAGCTTAAAAGCGCTACGTTACTTTAAGGAAAGCCTTTCTATAGATCCTTCGTCTGTAGAAGGGTATCTAAAGGCTGCTTCAATATATTATGTGAGAGGTGATCTCACCAATGCTTTAGCGTATCTTAGGAATGCACAAGTTGCGAACCCCGATAGCGTATTCATAGAAGCTGGTATAACTGTCCTTGAAGAGCGCGAATCAAGCATCAAGAGTCAAGATAAACATAGGCAGAACAATGGCCTCGGCTTAAAATCTTTAAAATTCCCAATTATCCTCAATCGCCCTGCAGAAGCTGAGCTTATTTCGTGCCTCTATGAAATGCCCAAGGTTAGGCTAGATGACAGCTCCGAAACTGTCCCTACAGGAAATGGTCAAAGCTCCCCGGGGTACAACTTATTTGGCGCTAATTTGCCAGCTATTAAAAAGATTTCTGTTGATCTAATTAGAATAATCGAGGAAGTATTGGATTCAAGAATAATAGTGAGTGACTCTTTTTTCAACATACTGCGCGCTGGGAGCGGAACTGTGCCGCATAATCACGTTAATGAGTATGACTCAATCTTTCAGCTAAAGGACAATAAATTTAGCTTAGTTTATTACTTGTCTGTTGGTGATCAGAATTGTGACCAGCCGGGTATACTTAAATTGTATGATCCGGACCAAGAAATTCTACCAAGAGAGGGTGATATCGTTATCGTCCCTGCTGAAAGGTCTCACTCCGCAATTTATCAAGGGAGTGAAGATAGAGTCATGATTGGTGTTAATTTCTACAGTGTAAAAACTCGGTGAGATTTAGGCTAAAACATAAAAATCGGCATGAAAAGCCACTCTTTCAAACATAATTTGCTTTTTTAGCTTAGCCCATTGGAGGTCCCAGGTGTTTCAGATTCCGCTTAATCGGACAGCTACCTGTTTAGTAAAAAAGGATATGGCGACAACGTTGTAAGTACAACCATTATTGGCGCAAAACTCATTAAGTGCACGGTATTCATCCTGCTCCCATTTATCGTTGATAATGAATTCATCAAAAATCAGTACAGTATTTTCATCAATTACCGGTCTAGAAAAATTCAGTGCTGCGATTGTTGAAGAATAAAGATCAGCATCAAAATTTATAACTGAAGCCAACGGTTTAGGCTTAGAGAAAAACTCGGGCAATGTATCTTCAAATTTACCAGCAATAAATTTCCCACCCTCAATTTCTGGGATATTCCCATCGCTCGAGTAGGTGCCTGCCTGTATATTGTGCCAATCGCTTGGTAGGCCTTCAAAAGTATCAAAACCATAACCTCTTTTAAAAGACTTTATGAGATAGCGGAATGCCGTACCTCTCCAAACACCGTACTCATAGAACGGCCTGCTTCTGTCGCTTTGTTCAACGACGCCGTCAAAAAAACTCCAACGATTAAAATAAAGCGGTGGTAGGCTAGGAAGTTGAAAAGCCCAAGCATACGAGCGCATTGCGGGGTTGCTTTTATGAGGTGATTGCCTTAGCGCCTCGAATCCAGATTGGTCTCCTTCGCAAAAATCTAATGCCGCTAAGTATAGCTTGGCCTTTAAAAAATCTTCATCAGCAGCGATACACTTTTGTAACCAGTGTTTAGCATCTTTAATGTTTTCGGCAGTTCCCGATAAATTCCATAAAGAGCTTGGATGAGTTGGGTTAAGCTTTAGACAATGTTTAAAGTTCTTAATGGCGTTATCCGTGTCGCCACTCTCTTCGAGGGCGATAGCTATATTATAATAACTCGTATGGTTATTAGGTTTGAATTTAATAGCTTGCTTATAACTCTCTATAGCCGACTCTAAGTCACCTTTCTCTGTGAGAATAGTCCCTAAGCTATCATAGGCTTCGGCAAGCGTTGGGTCGATTTCTATGGCTTTCTTTAGATTGACTACAGCAGCATCGAGATCACCTTGTTCTTTAATTACATCACCTAAAGCTTTATAAGCTTCGGCAAGCGTTGGGTCGATTTCTATGGCTTTCTTTAGGTTGACTACAGCAGCATCGAGATCACACTTGTCTTGAAGAACAACACTTAAGTTGTAGTAAGACACAGCATGATCTGGATCAATCTCGATAGCCCGCATATAGTTCGTCATAGCTTCATTCAGTTTGCCCTTTGTTTGAAAAACTGCACCTAAGTCGCTGAAGCCATTTGCTGAATCGGGTTTGATCTCTACATATCTCTTGAAACATTCTATTGCAGCATCTAGCTCATTATTCTGAGTTAATGCTTTCGCCATCATGTAAATCGCTTCGGAGAAATCTGGCTTAATTGTAAGCGCCTTTTTATAACACTCTATTGCAGCATCTAGTTGATCGTCTTGTTGGAGAGATATCCCAAGGTTAATCAAGAGAGAAAGATTGCTGGGATTTTGAACAAGAGCTTCTCGAAAGCTTTTAATAGCTACTTCTCGATCCTTGAGCTTATGATTATAGGTAATAAGTCTTGAATAGTTGTCCTTGTCATTAGGATCGATTTTTATTATTCCTAATACAATCGTTATTGCTTCAGCGACCTGTTCCAACTCGACTTTTAAGCCCAGCACTAATTGCCAAATTTGTTTTATATGAGGCTTTAGTTTGTGTGCAAGCTCAAGATCTGACAGAGCGCCAAGCTTGTCGCCTTGCGAAAGCTTGATTAGACCTCTGTTAATTAATGCCTCACTATACTTGGGGTCGAGTGCAATCGCTCTATTTAAATAAGTAAGGCCCTCATCATTCTTAGAGCATGCTCTTAAGCACGCCCCTACAACGCCCAATCCCTCCACATCTCCAGGAGAGAGTTCATTGGTCCTTTTCGCAATAGCAAGCGCATCAGCAAAATTGTTATTTTTCAAATTCAGTCGCGCTTCATTCCAGCCAACTGATGCATTGTTTGGATCTAAATTCTTAGCTTGCTCAAGAAACTTCGAAGCATTTACCATGTCATCATTAAGAATATAGCAATGAGACAACAATGTTAGATATTCCACCTCGGAGACAAATTCTTCTAAACGGCTTTTTAAGAGAGCAATGGCTTTAGAATATCCTCCAGTCTCTAGATGGGTCTTTCCCTGCCGCAATAACAAATTTAGTTCTGACATAT
>MDTA01102873.1_pt1 | contig 10272 bp, 10 predicted proteins | sample 811151 | NCBI WGS metagenome assembly MDTA01 (sample SAMN05326648, study PRJNA326480) | marine metagenome | isolation source: seawater | place: Indian Ocean: South | collected 2010 | reverse complement strand
GTCATATTTATAGTGTAAATAATATTAGATGCAATTCGTAAGAGACATACCAAAAGAAAAACACGGCTTTGATATTCCTGACATTGCGGACTTTCCTGATGTGTCAAAAGAAGAAAGATATAAAGATAATCCTAAAATGGATAATCTGGTCAATGAACTAGAAACTGCTTTCAACAACAACAAACCGGTAAATGACCTTAGGGATATGTTTGATAGAATAATTGAATTCTCGGAAAAACAAATGCCCATGTGGAATGGTGAAGAAAAATATATTAAAGCCTACAAAAAGAATGCATTTAAGATTTACAAATTTTATCAGGAACACGCAAACGATGAACTAGTCAATACAAATTTAAATAAAAATTCAGAATCAGTTTATAACAGAGTTAAAAATGATGGCGTTGCTTTTTATACTTTAAGTCCAGATACAATTAAAGAATTACAAGATCTTTTATTACCAGACATTGAAAGATTACTTAAGAAGCCAGACTGGACCCCACCTATTGGCTCCTATGATAGAAGTATGCCTGGACACAACACTAAGATAGATTTTAAGGTAAGGAACATTCTTGACAGAGAATTTGCCAGCATGGGCGTCTTATCTGCCTGTGATCATTACTGGCAAAGAAGAGGTGCAAGTGTACGGAAGTGGACACTACACGTTAGTAAGCCAACCGATCAACATCTGTTTCAATACTATCAAGATTGTGAAACAACTCCTGTTACAACCAATCTTCATATAGATCCAAAGGATGGTTTGTTCAAGGCCCTGCTCTATCTCTTTCCTGTGGAAGAACCAAACGGTCCTATTTGGTTTGTTAGAGAATCACACAGATGGCAGAGAAATGAATTTGAAATGTTGATGGCCAGAGGAATAGCCACAGGTGACTATCTTGATAATCCTACGGCTCGTAGAGCTGTGTTTAGATTGCCAAAACGTTTGAGAAAAAGTCTACAGTTTGGACGTAATCTCTTAGATGGCACACCAGAGCAACAAAAAATATTAGATAAAAAGGCACCAATGGTCAATCCACACAACCTTGCAATTTTTGATCCTGGCAACATCATGCACACCGGAGGATGGGTCAAAGAAGGTTTCAGGGCAAACCTACAAATACAAGTAAGGTTTTTGAATTTTGGTTAAACTAGATCCTTCAGTACTGGCACGAAGAGTATTCACAAACAAAAGTTATAGAAAAGTTACTAACGGTTGGCCCACGGCACTTGAGAACATGGGATTGATTGATCCAAGTGAACACGCCATTGATGTTGGCGCCGCCGCTGGTTTGTTTAGCACATGGTTTGCTAAAAAAATGCATCACGTACATTGTTATGAACCATCACCTAGTTTTGCCGAAACACAAAAAATTGCAACACAGTTTGACAATGTTACTGTATATAATAGAGCGGTAAGCAACAAAGAAGGCAGGCATAAGTTTTGGATTGACGACAAACGATTAAGTCAAAATGGATTTTTAAATCCAGGTTGGGGTGTGCCAACAGAAGTAGACACTGTGACACTTGACAACCAAGATCATTACAACGTTGGCCTTATAAAAATAGACACAGAAGGCACAGAGCTGGACGTCATTCAGGGTGCAGTAAAATTAATTAAATTTTATCAGCCAACTTTTGTTGTTGAAATTTGGGATAGAAACACAAAAGACCCAGGTAGTTATTTTGAATATATGGAATTACAAGGGTACGAAATGTATTGGTATCATGTAAAGAAAAAACAAATTATAAGATGTAACACAGTAGATGACTGTGTAAGAGATGTCAGCTTACCTGATTATCCTCACGATGCTGATTTTATTTTTGTACATCAAGAAAGATCAAGACACGACTACACAGGTTGCCTGATAAGCCCAATTACGATTTAACGGCTGTACCACTCTAGAACATCCTTCAATCCATTCTACCAAAGCCTTGAATTCATGTTCACGCCAATTGCTCATCTTGCCTGACAGTCTAAAGTTTGTAAATTCATCAAACACAATTATGGTGCCAGGACGTATTTGAGAATTAATTTCAAATAGAACTTCACGTGTGCTGGAGTATATGTCAGCGTCCATGTGTATAAAACTAATTGGCTTTGTGTTTGTCTTGCGCCATTCAGGCACAGTGTCTTTGAACCAACCTTTGTGTAGATGCACATGAGCAGGCACTTCAGGTGGATTACAGGCCATACTGTCTACCACGCCAGTGCCATGATCCCAATCTTCAGGTAGACCTTCCCAACTGTCAAAAGCATGAATTACCTGATCAGGATATTCTTCTATCAACCATTTCAAACTGCGACCTTCCTTGACTCCAAATTCACACCATAAGCCATCAAAGGCAATTTCTTTTGTGCTGTCAATGAGATGTTTTTTGATACTGCGTTCGTAATTGGCATTGTCTTGTTGTCCAACGTAGATTGGATCAAGGTCAATCCATTGTTCCAAAAGTCTATGCCCTACACCATCTACATCTTGTAAAAGTGTTGTCAACTGAGCTTTGGATTTCACTGTCTTGATTGCTTTTGCCATGTACAAGTATATAGTTAAATACTGGCATGAAGCTAGTAACGTTTGGAGACAGTTTTGTGGAAGGCTGGATACAGAAGCCCAGTGCCAACTCAACCGAGGAGCGAGATCGCATATGTTTCACCAGGCAACTGGTAGAACGTTTTGATATTTTTGACAGCTATGAAAATCATGGTTTTCAAGGCAATTACAATATCAACATTGCCAAAGAAGCATTCAATTGTAGAGATGTGCAAGACGTATTTTACATTGTGGTCTGGAGCGGTGTGGGTAGACTGCCCAAAGGCACAGGCGATCTCTGGAAAGATCTCTGGATGAACACAGCACAGCAGAAAGAAAGAATCTATGCCAGTGGACCCAAAGACCAAAAAAGTTATTATGATCTACCGCCACAGTTTTTTGTGACAGAAATGCTTCAGCGGGGTCTACATCAGGTGTTGGTCAACAGAGGTATTCCTCATCTGTTCACCTCCAGTTTCACACCATACACCGAATTCCTGACTCCAGATGCTGTTGCAGATCTCAATGTGGTGGGTAGCAAAAATACCTACAACAGTCTGTATGACATCATAGAAGGCAGGTTTGGCACAGCATACACAGGTTACAGAGAATTTCCAAAAACACTGCCCAGCACATCACTGTGGAGCCATCTGTTGGCCAAAGATCATGGCACCATGAACAGCAACATAACTCCGTGCCTGCACCCCAGTGAGCAGGGACATCAGCTGATAGCAGACACACTGGCGCCGTATATAAAAAAGCAGTTGCGTTAGACCCAATAAATATTTCCAATGAAACACGACACACTGTACATGGGCTGGGACTCCAGACAGTCCGAAGCATATGACGTGATGGAATGGAGTGTTCACAAGCACAGTAAAGACATCAATGTCGTGGCTTTGAAACAGCATGAACTACGAGAACAGGGCACATACACCAGACCTGTTGATCCACTCAGTGCCACAGAATTCACTTTCACAAGATACCTGGTGCCATATCTACACAACTACAAAGGATGGGCCACTTTTATTGACAGTGATATGTTGCTGTTGACAGATATCCAACCGTTGCTGGATTCAGTGGACGATCAGTATGCTGTGATGGTGGCCAAGACCAATTATGATTTTAAAGAAGGTTTTAAAATGGATGGCAAACGTAAGTTTAGATATCCAACACTGCCGGACGGCACCAACAGAAAAAATTGGTCCAGCTTCATAATGTTCAACTGTGGACACCCCAGTAACCGTGTGCTGACTCCTGAGTTGGTAAACAACACTGAACGCAGTGGCATCTGGTTTCATCAGTTTCAATGGCTGAAGGACGAAGAAGTGGGCGAGTTTGATCATCAATGGAACTGGTTGATAAATGTGCATAAGGAACCGCAAGATGGCGCACCAAAAATACTGCACTACACAGATGGCGGCCCTTGGTTCAAAGAACACGTTAATGGTGACTATGCTGATGTATGGTTTGATGCATTAAACAAATTCAAAGCAGAACAGAAGTCAAGCTAATCATCTTACGCTAATTTACGCTTCGCTGAAAAGAAAATTACGCTTTACGCAAACAAAAATTTTACGCTAACGCTGGTAAAAGCTATCTAACATCAACTTGTCCATATCTTCACTATGAACATCTCCGTGTATGTGTACAAGATACCTTGTTTCGTTTGAATCGTTCATGACACTGTGAATATATTTGTTTGTGTTAAGCATGACAGGTACACCTATGTCTTTGGGCATATCACCAGATTCAATTAGTGCAAATCTATATCCCGCAGGATTGTTAAGGTGAATTATGGTTTGATCTTTTATACCAGATCTGAATTTGCCATACCTGTTATCTTTATGCGGATGTAGATATCCGCCTGGATCTATTGTGTTAATGTATATTTCATAAATTTTTTTATAAGGCAGTAAAGCAAATAAATTTTGTACCAATTGATTTGTTTCAACTTGTTTATTAAAAGCATATTCCAATTTGTTTAATTCGTCTGTGGTATCCTGTGTAAGACTTAATTTTCTAAATTTTTCTTTATCAGTTGGACCGTATATGTCATATACATTAAGTCCTTTGGTGTTACCTGTAGTAAAATATCTGTCATGCGGTTTAATTACTTTTGTTAATTTGATAAGTTCAGCACTGTGTTTATATTGCAAATTAAGTTTAAGCCATGGCAAAGTTTCTATGTTAAACTCTTTCAAGTGCCTGTCATCAAAAGGTAGTTCAAAAAATTTAGTAACTAATCTTGGTATTTTAGTAGAGTTCATGCGTTGTCCTTTTTAAAACAAAAGCTGTAATTTTTAACAAGTACCTTGTATCATAACTTGCATTTGCAGTTGAGTGTGGTACGTTCCTCCAATCAAAAGTAATTACATCACCTTTCTTCCAATTGGTCCATTGTTGACTGCCAAACTGCACCATCCAGCCTGGTTGCCAGTCTTGTAGTGCTACCAAAAATCTATGAAGCTTTGGCATTCCTTGTGGTTGTTTAAGTTTGTGATTTAATTTTGTAGTTTTCCATTCTGAGTAATTTCTTTTTATCCAACCTGCACAACTGTCATAGTGCAATGCTTTTATTTGTCCTGGCTGTTGTGCATTTACTTCTGCGTCAATATTATAAATTAATAGTTTGCTGATTAAGTCACCAAGTGATCCATCTATTTCATAAGCATCATATCCGTAATTAAAATTGTGTTCTTTCAGTCTTTTTCCTTCGGTGCCCAGTATTTTACTTGTGCTGTTTGCATCTGCAACTTTGTTTTTAATTTTAACATTTAAATTTTTAATATTTGTTACAAATCTAAAACAATCTGTTTTTTTATTTTTACTAATAGCAGTAAAAAAAGTATGATAATCAATTTTATTTGAATTAATTAAATTAAAATACTGCTCCATTGTTTTGCAGTTTTTATATTTTTTAGTTAATATATCTTTTCCAAACTTTTTCATACTGTTCAAATTCTCTAAATTTTAAGTTTTCTTTTTTGTTAATAAAGGTTTCTGTAAAAATATCTTGTGTCATGGTAATGTGCTCATTGTCATATAAACTAATTAGTTTTGAGAATATACCAGTGGTAGTAATTGCTGGACAATCTATTTGTAGATTCATTTTTTTTGCATTGTTCTGTAAAAATTTTGCATTATCAAAAACTAATTTCCATAATTCTTTATCATTTATGGTTAACAGATCTTTTGTGTTTTTATTGTGTGTAGCATTTATAAAATCTTTTTTATAACTTTGATTTATATCTCTTCCTGTTGCTTTTTTAAGTTCAAACAAAAGTTCTGCTGATATATTGTCTGTGTTTACTATATTTTTTTGTAGCATTATTTGATAATATCTTCTGGCTTGATACAACTGTACTTCAGGCATATCGGGCGTTGTATAAAAGTATTCCACAAAAGGACTTAGGTGATGTCCAATAAATTCATCAATCACATACCAGTAAGGTTTGTCTTTGTATATCAAAACACTTGGCGCCATGTTGCCAACTATGTCACAGTGGTTGAGTCCTCTTTTATAAGGTGCCCACATACCAGGTGAAAACTTGCTGTGCAAATATAAAAAACTGTGTGACTTAGGTCTATCATTATACTCAGTATATCCGTCATGTGATAAAAACATTTCTGTATCAGCATGATATTTTTTCCAATCTTCAAGGGTCAATTGTAAAGTGTAGGCTACACATTTTGGAAACAATTTAATATATTCATCTGTATGTTCTTGAGCTCTATTCAATTCTTCTTTGTCAGCTTTGTTAGTATGCCATGTTGCTATGGTGACTATTTCGTCTATAAAAATATTTTCTTTTTTTGCAGTGTCTAAAATTAATTTGGAGTCAGCTCCGCCACCATACATCAATCTTAAGAAACTATATTTTTTTCGTAATTGATGTAAACGTTTTGCATAGATTGTATTGTAAACTATAATAGAATTATTAAATTTTTGAAATGCTTCATCCATGAAATTAAAACTTATGTCAGTATTTTCTGATAGAGCCAACATTTTACTGTGATAAATTTTGTTGTTTGCTGTCCAGCATGGCAAACTATTTTTTCTTTCTATATATAATTCTGTCCAGTTCATTTTATGTAAAGTTGATATGATATCCATAGTAAGTCTATACTATAATTGCTTATTATAAAACAAAATATCAAAGGCATTGTGTTTAATTTTCTTAACAAATATCCAATTGGCAGTAAGCATAATAGAACAAGCAAATAAAAATACTGACTGTAATATAAACTTCCAATGTAAAAATTTAAAATTACTAGAAGTAAAAATAAAATTGTATAAAGTATTTTTTGATTTAGTAAAAATATTTTACAAAGATATTTTGCCAAAGGCCATGCTACTATTATACCAACTACATTTACAATTAAAAGGGCCACGGCTGATTTTTGTAGGATAGGCAAAAATTCATTAATACTAAATGCAAAACTTTTAGTTTCAAGTATTGCAAGTAAAAGTGCTTCACTACTAGAGATTGGTATGCCTAATACTATCAGCGGAAGTATGGCACTAAAAGCCCCGGCATTGTTAGCAGTCTCAGAACTTACAACACTTTTTAAACTGTCTTTAGTGATAATTTTTTCTGTATTGTAGGCCAACTGACTGCTGAATGCGTGTGTCATGCCTGGACAAAAGCCACCAATAAATCCTAACACCGTGCCTCTTAAACTGCTTACTATGTGTTTAAAGTAAGTTATAAAATAAGAAAACTTTATTGTAAAAGGTGTAATGTTTTTGTTTGTAGTAGCCACAGTTTTTAAAAACAAAGGAAACACAAACAAAGCAAGTATTACAGGAAACATTGGCAAACCACTGTAAAGATTTACATTGCCAAATGTTAAAAATTCTCTATTTAGATCTCCATGTATTCCTATCATGCCCAACAAGTAACCAAAAATTATTAACAATAAATTTGTGCTTGTTTTGTTTTCTTTGTAGAATAACATCATTAGTAAAACTAAAAATATTAAAACAGTTTGTACAGGAGTCCGATAAATTTTTGCAACATTTTCTATTAATGGTCCGCCAACTAATGTAAATCCTACAACAATAATTGATCCTATCAGTGAACCAATTGCGGTATAGGCAATAGCATCACTAATTTTATTTTGTGCTTTTAATTTTTGCCCTTCGATTACTGCCGGCAACGAGCTGGCTTCACCAGGAACTCCTAACAACAATGCAGGCACACTACCTACATATTGAGTCATTGAATACAAACTAACAAAACAAATTATTATATTGATTGGATCAAAAGTCAATAGGATTGGAAACAAGATCAGCACACTTACAGTTGCCCCAACTCCAGGTAGCAGACCTGCAAATGTTCCTGCAATGATACCGAGTATTACTGCAAAAATAAAGTCCATTGGACTTACTGATTAGCTTTAATGGCAGTAGCCCAAGTGTTAATAGAGCCATTCACCCATTGCACTCTTGTAGCAATTGGTTCGTCCCAACCATAGTAGTTGATTGGTGTTTTGCCTCCTAATGCTTTTATGATATTGCTGTTGTTGTTCTCAAATAATTTTTTAATATTTGATCTAAATGTTGCAACCATTTTAGCATCAGCATTAAACAAACTCCAACCTGTTGCAAAACTTGAATCAAATTTTTCATCTCCAGATGACAGTTCGTTTATAGTTTTTTCATATTTGATCTTTTTTGAATCTGTAAATTCAGCAAAACAATTTGCTCCAGCTTTTTCAAGTTTATAGGTATGTCTTGTAGATAAAAACACATAATCAACTTCGCCTGACAGAAGTGCTTTTCTTGTGTCTCCACTACCACCATACTGTATTCTTTTATGTGTTGTGCCATTTTCTAAATTAATTTTATCAACCATTGGTTGCCAAAACCCACCAGGTTTATTTGTGCCAATTTTTAAGCTGTTGCCTTTTTGAAATAAAGCATCTTGTGATCCAGATACTGTACAGACATGGAAATGATCCAAGTAGGCGGCAACAAGATCTTTTGTGCTGGCAGTGATTGGTCCACAATTTTCTAATAAACCTGCCGCTGGACTGGCTTGTCCATAGGCATCAATATTAATAAAGACAGGTTGATTGCTTGGTACATTTTGCAAGTAAGCCCAAGCCTTACAAGCATTTCCTGGTGATACAAAGTCTACTTCATATCCTAATGCTTTGAAATCTTCTGCGTATGCAGTGGACTGCGAAAACATTGTTCCGTTGTTACTTGCTGTGTTTAAAACAATTATCTTTTGTCCAGCAAAAGCATTGGTAGACAAAAAAATAAATGTTAAAAGTGTTATTATTTTTTTCATATATTTTCCTCTAATTTTTTAAATTATAACATTTTTTATTTTTAAGGTCTAGATACGAGTGTATCATACGGAAGGGCGTTCTGGTAATCAGTAAAGAGCAGTTGCTCAGGCGTCCTACATATCCGGCGTCATTACTGGCGCTGATACAAATATTTACTTGATTATTAGGCTTTGTTATATTTTTCTAATGTAAATCCTTTTACATCATAGCACTGTAAAAACTCTGAATTGTTTGAGTATCGTATTGTGCCTTGTCCCCAAATTACATCATGATCATGATATGAAAAAGGCTTTTGTATTGTTACGTCTATGTACTGTCCGTTGCCAACTCCTAGTGTTAAGAATGTTACATACTTGCCTTTGTCGCCACGAAACACTCTGCCGTTCGCAACCATTCCTGCAAATTCTACTTTGTCAAGATACAATTCTTTTACGTACATACCTGGCATAAAATCTTTTGTAGACCACCAGCCATATTTTCTATATTGAAATTGTGGAGTGTCCCAACTGTCTGATTTTGAAGCAGTTACTACATGAATACCCACACGTTTTGCTTCTGTTCTGTATACCCAACGTCTATAAGATCCATGACAATGTTTTAAACAAGCCTCCCAAAACTTTTTAGGATTGTGTGCTTTTTGATAGGCCAACGCCCAAATTAATCTTCCTAAATTTACAGCATGAGCTCTACATAAACCAAATCCAGATAAACTTTGTAGCATTTCAATTATTGAAGATTTCTTTGGATGATTACCTAGTCTAGTAGTAAACTCTAAAATTTTTTCTTCGTTCTTTTTTGCAAAAGCTCTACGATACATATCTGCTTCATACTTGTCAATTTTTAAAACTTCTGATATTCTATCGATAGCGTCGTCTTCATAAACAATAGTGTCCTCCATTTTTTCTTGAGCCCAATCATGAAACATTGTTGCTTTTTTCCTGCCTGACACTGCCACTGGTCTTATTAGTGCAGTTGCAAACACACAGTCTTTCATTGACTTTGGTTGTATTGCTCTAAACAGTCTTCTCATAGCCGGTGACTCTGCTTGGGTTACTCCTAACACATCACCTCTACATAATAATTCAGAAGTTGCTTTGTCTTCTGCAGGATATTCTGTCAGCTTGGTGACAGGATCAATTTCTAGTAATTGGCTGAGTCCTCTGTTGGCCAATATGTCAACTTTTAGGTGTTCTAAATCTTCAACTTCATTTTTGTCCAGCAGTATTTGATTTTCTGCTGTGAATAAACTTTTTGGTAACTGTCTTGTAAACATTAATATTCCTCCACAATGTTTTGATATACATCTTTTTTTGCCCATTAGTTTACGTTCAATCCTTTTTGCTTCTACAGGATCAACGCCAACTGATTCGTATGTGAACCTGCGAGGGAGTCTACCTTTTGCACCCAAACGTTTGGCCGCTTCACGCTTGGCCGACTTATC
>MDTA01062092.1_pt1 | contig 10274 bp, 8 predicted proteins | sample 811151 | NCBI WGS metagenome assembly MDTA01 (sample SAMN05326648, study PRJNA326480) | marine metagenome | isolation source: seawater | place: Indian Ocean: South | collected 2010 | reverse complement strand
CCAATTATGTTACTTTCTAAAAATATTCTTGGATTATTTATTGATCTATCTACATGACTTTCTGCGGCTAAATGGATAACAATATTTGGCTTTGCTTGTTCAATAGCAAGTTCAACATCTGATTCATTAAATAAATCATATTTGAGTAACTTATATCTATCGAGAGTTTCTAAATTATTATCTTCTAACTTAAAACTTGCGTAATTTAGTTTATCTAAATTAAATATTTTGCAATTAGAATTTGACAATAAAGTTTTTACTAAACAGCTACCGATAAATCCAGAACCTCCTGTTATTAATATTCTCTTATCATCAAAAAATTTGTAAGATACCATATATTTTCTTGTCTTAAAATATTAAGTTAGATTTAAAAAAATCCATTCTCATTGATTAACTGCATTAGATATTTTCCATAATCTATCTTAACAAAACTTTTGGCTAAATTTTCTAATTCATCATTGTTAATCCAACCATTTCGCCAAGCTATTTCTTCAGGAACACTAATTTTATATCCCTGCCTTTTCTCTATTGTGTTAACGTATTGCCCAGCATCTAGAAGTGATTCTGGGGTACCTGTATCAAACCAAGTAGTTCCTCTGCCAAGTACGTTTACTCTTAAGTTATTTTCTTTTAAATACATTAAATTTATATCAGTAATTTCTATTTCCCCTCTTTTAGAAGGTCTCACTTTCTTTGCTTTTTCTACAACTGTTTTATCATAGAAATAAAGACCTGTAATTGCATATCTACTTTTTGGATTTTTTGGCTTTTCTTCAATAGAAATTACCTTATTATTATTATTAAATTCTGCTACTCCATATCTTTCCGGATCTAAAACAGGGTATACAAAAATGGATGCACCATTAGTTAGATTTTTATTTAAATTTAGATTGTGTTGGAAATCAGTCCCATGAAAAAGATTATCTCCTAAAATCATTGCCGAAGGATAACCTCTTAAAAAATCATCTGCGATTAAAAAAGCATCAGCTAAACCTCTGGGCTCTTCTTGTATTTTATAACTAAGATTAATTCCAAGATGTTTACCGTTCCCAAAAAGACTTTTAAATAAAGTTAGCGATTCTTTATTAGTTATTATTAGTATATCTCTTATTCCTGAAAGCATTAATGTACTTAAAGGATAATAAATCATTGGTTTATTAAAGACTGGTAGTAAGTGCTTATTTATTACATTAGTAACGGGACTAAGTCTTGTGCCTTTACCTCCTGCTAGTATTATCCCTTTTCTCAATTAATTTTAGAATTTATTACTAATTAAATAATATAAAAGATTATTAATGTTAAATACGTAAAAATTTTAATTTTTTTACATAACTTATAACCAGTTTTTATTTCTTACTTAAAAACCTTTATGTAAAGTCAAACAATAGTTAATAAAGTATTCATATCTCACTAATTATGATTTAATATTTTAATGAACTTTGCGAGAATAAAGTAATATTATGGCAAAATATATTCCAAAATCCTTAAAACCAATTTTAAAAAAAATTATATTTCCAATACCCAAATATTTATCAAGAAATATAATCAGATTAGATCAGAACCAAATTGATATAATAAGGAAGAAATTACTGGAAAATTATTATGTTGGTTGGAGAAAATCTAGTAATTATTCACAAGAAAATTTTAATTCTGATTTGGATGTCCATTTAATAGGTAGATTGGAAAGTGATAGACGCGAAATAATTCCATGGCTTGATAATTCTAAATCTTTAAATGGACAAAAAATTTTAGAAATTGGATGTGGAACTGGTTCATCTTCTATTGCACTAGGGGAACAAAATGCAGAAGTAACTGGTATAGATATTGATCAAGGATCAATTGAAGTAGCTAAGGAGAAAGCGAAAGTTTATAATCTTAAAATTAAATTTATTTGTGATAATTCTAATAAGCTAAAAGAATTTTTTAAAAAGGGAACTTTTGATCATATTATATTTTTTGCCTCACTTGAGCATATGACTCTTGAAGAAAGGTTAAATTCATTAAGCGATGCATGGGGATTATTAAACAAAGGTGGATTATTAACAGTTATAGAAACACCGAATCGATTATGGTATTTTGATGGACATACCTCTATGATGCCCTTTTATCACTGGCTTCCAGATGATTTAGCTTTTAAATATTCAAAATTTAGTAAAAGACAAAATTTTAATAATTTATATAAAAATTTTAATGATAAGGAATTAGTTTTAAGTTTCCTTAGACGTGGGAGAGGTTTTAGTTTTCACGAATTTGAATTAGCTATTTCTAAAGTAGAGAATTTGGAGGTTATTAGCTCTCTTTCTGAGTTTCAAGGTTTAAGGTATGATTTAAGAGTTTCTTCTTTAGATAGAGATTATAAAAAATTACTAAAAAGAATAAACAAAAATATTCATCAAGCATTCTTCGATAAATTTCTTTATTTAACAATTAGAAAAACTTAAAAATTTATTTAATAAAAATGATAAATATATATAATTTTATTCGGTTTTTAATATATACATCGGCAATAAGTTTTTTTATACCATTTGGGGGAAAAAGCATATCTCTTTGTGAAATTTTTGTCCCTATTTTTAGTTTTTTTTTATTAATTCAGCAAAGAAATATTAGCTTAAAATACACAAAACAGGAACTTTTATTTTTTGTTTCATCATTAAGTAAGATTTTTACAAAAAACTTTATTACCTTATTAAGAATAAGTAGTTCAGTTTTATTTCTAACTAGTATTAATCATTATAAAACTAATAATAAACTTATTAGAGTAATTTCTAATACATTTTTCAATACACTTACTTTAATCTCTTCTGCAGCATTAGTAAATTTGTTAATAGGAAATGTTAAGTGGACAGGATTTTTATTATCAATAAATTTATTACCTTTAAATGTTATTGAATCATCTTTTAATAGTTGGTGGAATGATGAAAATGGAATCGTCTCGTTTTTTGTTACACAGAATATGTTAGTGCAATATGTATTTTTGCTTTATATATTACTTCTAATAATGAATAGGATGAATATCCTTACTAGAATAAAATTTAGATTGGCAACATTCTATACGATTTTCTTATTATTTTTTTCAAAAACAACATTAGGAAGTTTTGGATTACTATTAATATTTTTATATTATTTAAAAGAAAATCTGATCCAAATAATTAAAAGCATTTTAGATAATTTTATTAAATTAAAAATACGTTTATCAAATTTATTTTTACTTTCAATTTTGGGATCATTTATTTTTATATTTATAAATTATTGGAAAATTATTAACTTACAAATTAACTCTGGGTTGATTTTTATCAAAGGCTTAATAAATATGGACTTAATTACAGTAACCTATGAGGTATTTGATACAAGTGAATTTCATAGATTAAAATACGCTCAATTGTTTCTAGAGAATATTGATAAATGTAAGTTATTTGGTCCATCATCATTTATTAATATTACTACTTACAATCCTCATAATTTCTATTTGAATATTGCTCATCTCTATGGTTTGGCACCTTTATTTTTATATTTGGTGTTTATCTTATTATTATTTTTTAATGGTTTAAAAAACAAATATATTTCTGAAATATATAAATTATTATCTATATATATATTTGTTGCTGGTTTCCAGGGTGATTTATTTGGAGATACTAGGGCAATATTACCATTTGTTTTTATTATCTTTATATGTAGAAATAATTATTCTGATATTAAAGAAATTAAAAAGATTAATTTTTAAAAAATTTATGTATGGATTCGCATATTAATGCGCATTCATTTTCGCTAAGATTTGCTCTCAATGGTAAACGAATTATACTTTCTGAAAATTTAATAGTATTAATAAAATTTGTTTGTTGATCATAGTTTAAATTATTAATCGCATAAGGAGAGTTATGCAAGGGGACATAATGAAAAGTCGCTTCAACTCCATTTTCTTTAAGAAACTTTATTAATTCGGCTCTTTTTTTTGCTTGAATTAGAAAATAAAATATGTGTGCAGCATTTTTATTATATTCTGGAATTTTCTGTATTTTTATCTTATTTTTTTGTTCTAATGATTTAAGATTTGTATTATAAAATTCCCAAATATATTTTCTTTTTTCATAAATCTGAGTACTCTCTTCTAAACCATGTAGCAATAAGCATGCATTTAATTCACTTAATATATATGAAGAACCTTCATCTATCCAATGATATTTATTTACTAATTTATCTTTAAAATTCTTTCTATTCGTACCTTTATCTCTTATGTATTGTGATCTTTCTATATAACGAGAATCATTTATTAATAAACAACCACCTTCTCCTGATGAAATATTTTTAGTGTCATGAAAAGAAAAACAACCAAAAGCACCAAATGTACCCAGTTTTTTATTGTTGAAAGAACCATGAATTCCTTGCGCACAGTCTTCGATGAGAATTATATTATGTAATTTGCAAATTCTGATAAGTTTATCAAGATCACAAGAGTGTCCTGCGTAATGAACGCATACTATTACTTTGGTTCGTTTATTAATTAATTCTTCTAAGTTAGACAAACAAATATTCCCATAAATTAAATCTATATCGCAAAATCTTATTTTAGCTTTTGTTCTCGTAAAGGCAGTTGCGGTAGCTACAAAAGTGTATGAGGGAAGAATTACCTCATCTTCACTAGTTAAATTGCAGCATAAAGAGGCGATTTCTAGAGAAGAGGTACAAGAATTCGTAAGAAGTATTTTGTTTTTAGTATGAATTATTTTAGTAAGTTTATTTTCACATAATTCGCTTATTCTACCGTCTCCATTTAGTTGATTACCAGATTTAAGTAATCTACTAATTTCATCAAAAGTTCCTTGAGGAATATATGGTTTATTAAAGGGGATATTAATCATTTAATTTGCTTTGATTAATAGATTAATAATTTTTGATTCATTTTTATAGTTATTGATAATAAAAAAAACATTTTTATTTAAATAAATTCTGAAATTTTCATATTATTTTATAATAAATGATAAAGGTATCTTTTATAAAGATTTTTGGAAACCATAAGAAAAAAAAGAATAACTATCGTTTTTGGAACAAGGCCAGAAGCTATAAAATTAGCTCTTTTAATTAGAGAATTGAAAAAATATGATTGCGTTGAAACAAGAGTCCTTTTAACAGGTCAACATAGAGAAATGGTAGAAATTATTAATAACTTTTTTGGAATAATTATTGATCGTGATTTCAAGTTAATGATCCCAAATCAAACACTCAATGAATTGACTAGGAATATACTAATTAATGTAAGTGATGATATTAAGAACTTCCCTCCTGATTTGGTTTTGGTCCAAGGAGATACTACTTCTGCATTTGCATCGGCCCTAGCATCTTTTTATGAAAAAATTCCTATTGGTCATGTTGAAGCAGGGCTTAGGACTGATAATTTAAAAATGCCTTTCCCTGAAGAATTAAATAGAAGACTTATTTCCCAAATGAGTTCAATTCATTTTGCTCCAACTAAAGAATCTTTGGAAAATTTAAATGAATGTGGGATTAAAAATAATGTATACATAACCGGTAATACAGTAGTAGATGCTCTTTTGTTTGCTAAAGATCAAGCCAAACCTTTTGCTAGTAAAAAAATTAACTGGCAAAAAGATAAAGTTATCCTAGCCTCTATACATAGAAGAGAAAACTGGGGTAAGAAAATGGAAAATATTTTATATGGATTAAAAAAAATAATTAATGCTAATCCAGAGTTGTTTTTGGTTATTCCTATGCATAAGAATAAAATTGTAAGAGAACCTATATTGAGAATACTTGGAGATACAAAAAATATTATCACTTGCGAACCTTTAAGCTATCTAGAAATAATTGGCACAATCAAAAATTGTTATTTACTGATAACTGACTCTGGAGGTTTGCAAGAGGAAGCACCAACTTTTGGAAAGCCAGTATTTGTTCTAAGAGATTCAACAGAAAGAAATGAAGCGATTCATGCTGGCATTTCTAAATTAGTGGGTACTAATTCTGAAAATATTTTTAGAGAGGTAAATAATTTAATTAAAAATAAAATTTTATATAAATCTATGTCTAGAAAACTTAATTTATTTGGTGATGGTAATTCCTCTAAAAAAATAGCAAAATTATGTCTAGATTTTATAGGATTATAAATCCTTAATTTTTAATCACATAATATTGTTTATACCAAGAAACAAATTTCTTCACACCCTCTTCAATTTCAGTATTTGGTTTGAAACCCAACCATTCTTCAATTTTTTGTGTGTCAGAAAAAGTGTTTTTAACATCACCAGGTTGCATAGGTTTAAAATTCTTAATGGCCTTTATACCTATCTCTTTTTCGAGAATATTAATAAATTCCATAAGATTTATAGGCCTACTATTACCGATATTATAAATTTCTGCAGGAGCAATTAGATTTGAATTATTTATTTGATTATCTTTTAAAGATAATTTATCAATAGCTTTTAAAATTAACTCAATTATGTCATCTATATAAGTAAAATCTCTCATCATATCACCGTTATTAAAAATATTTATTGGTAATTTATTAATTATTGAATTTGTAAATATCATTGGTGCCATATCAGGCCTACCCCAAGGTCCATAAACAGTAAAAAATCTTAAACCAAATGTAGGTATTTTGTATAAACTACTATAAGTAAAAGCCATTAGCTCATTAGTTTTTTTTGTAGCAGCGTATAAACTTACTGGTTTATTAACTTCATCTGTTTCAGAAAAAGGCAACTTTTTATTATTACCATATACTGAACTACTACTTGCATATATAAGATTGCTAACTTGATAGTTTCTACAGCACTCTAAAATATTAAAAAATCCTACTACATTAGAGTTTATATAAGCTGATGGATTTTTAATAGAATATCTCACACCTGCCTGAGCAGCTAAATGAATTACTATTGATGGCTTATGAGCTTCGAATAGATTTTTTAATAAATCAGTATCTTCTAAATCTCCTGCAATAAATTCCCAACTGTTTTTTGAGGTATTTAATTCATTCAAATTTTTTAATCTATCTTTTTTGAGTTTTATATCATAATAGGAATTAATATTATCAAGGCAAATTAGATTTTCACCTTTCTCAAGAAGTTTTTTGCAAAGGTGAAAACCAATAAAACCAGCCCCACCAGTTACTAAATACTTGTTTTTCATAATTGAATGCAAATATAAGTGAGATTTATTAGGTAGAAAATTATACTTTTCTAACTTTATACAAAAACAGGTTTAAATTTATAATTACATACGAGTTAATAATAAATAAAACTATATATATTAATTTTAATATCTTTCAATATAGATAAATATAAAATCATTTTCTTTTGGATATGGTAATAAAAGATATCATTTTTATTTTACAATGAAATCAATATTGATTACTGGAGGTCTAGGCTATATAGGTAGTCATACTTCTTTAGTATTACTTGAAAAAGGTTATGAAATTTTAATAATTGACTCTTTAGTAAATAGTAAAAAACAAACTTTAGAAAGGATTAAAAAGATACTTAATAAAAAAAATAAGAAAATTGAGAATAAAATCTCTTTTTTTGAAGGCGACCTAAGAAATAAAAAGTTTATTGAGGATGTATTTAATTTTGCATTGAAAATGAAAAAGCCAATCGAAGGGGTTATTCACTTTGCAGGCTTGAAATCTGTTGGGGAATCTGTAAAATTTCCGCTGAATTATTGGGATAATAATGTTATTAGTACAATCAATTTATTAAAGGTAATGCAGGAAAATTTTTGTAATACTTTAATTTTTAGTAGTAGTGCAACAATTTATGGGATATCTGATAATGAAATAATAAAAGAAGATTCCAATATTAATCCCATAAATCCCTATGGAACAACTAAAGCAACTATAGAGTCACTCTTAAAAGATATTTTTAATAGTCAGCCTGATATTTGGAGAATAGCAAATTTAAGATATTTTAATCCTATAGGAGCTCATTATTCAGGTTTAATTGGCGAAGAACCAATTGGTAAGCCAAATAATATTTTCCCAATAATTACAAGAGTAGCAGCGAAAGAAATTGATCAATTAATGATCTTTGGAAATGATTGGGATACTATTGATGGGACTGGGATAAGGGATTATATTCATGTAATGGATGTCGCAGATGGACATGTGGAGGCAATTGAATATTTATGGGAAAAAAGTCCTCAATTATTAAGTTTTAATCTCGGTACAGGTAAGGGAACAAGTGTATTAGAGTTAATTAATATTTTTCAAAAAGTGAATAATGTAAATGTCCCTTTTATCTTTACTCAAAGAAGATTGGGTGACTCATGCAAGGTTATTGCGGATAATAATTTGGCTACTAATTTGCTTAATTGGAAACCTAAAAGAACAATAGAAGATATGTGTATTGATGGATGGAAATGGCAACAGTATAAACAAAAATTTATTGTGCTTTAATTTCTAATATACAAGTGCAAATTTTTTTCAAAGTCTTCAATGGTCGACTTAATTCCATCTTCAAGTTTTATTTGAGGAGCCCATCCAATTTTTAATATTCTTGAAATATCTAATTGTTTTTTAGGCGTTCCATTAGGCTTTGAAATATCCCATTTTGTTTTGCCTTCATAACCAATAAATTGAGATATTTTTTTAGTTAAGTCTTTTATTGATATATCATATCCAGTACCTACATTTAAAAAAGTTAGTGGCAAAGATTCCTTATATTTAGGAGAACATCTATCATTTGGGTCCCAATTCTCCATAGCAAAAATTGCTGCTGCCCCTAAGTCATCAACATGTAAAAATTCACGTAAGGCAGAGCCATCTCCAAAGCATGTAACCTCTGCTAGTTTATATTTTTTTGCATAATAAAATTTCCTAATTAATGCAGCCATTACATGACTATTCTGAATGTTGTAATTATCACCAGGACCATATAAATTTGTGGGCATTAAAGAAATAGCATCAAAACCATATTGAAGTCTAAGAGCTTCGCAAAGTTTAATGCCGCAAATCTTTGCGATTGCATAGGATTCATTAGTCTTTTCTAGTTCTCCTTTTAATAATTCTTCTTCTTTTATAGGTTGTTTAGCAAATTTAGGATATATACAACTGCTACCCAAGAAAAGAAATCTTTTAACGTTATTCTCAAAAGAACTATTAATTATATTTGTTTGTATTTTTAGATTCTCTAATAAAAAGTCTGCAGGCTGATTTGAATTTGCGAGAATACCCCCCACTTTAGCTGCAGCTAAAATAACAATAGAGGGTTTATTAATTTTAAACCAATTCCCAACATCTGCTGATTTAGAAAGATCTAATTCTTTCCTATTTGGAGTTAATATCTTTCCATTATTTTTCTTTTCTCCATAACCTTTCATTCGTAAAGCTCTATAAATAGCACTACCTACCATTCCACTCGCTCCTGCGATATAGAATTTTTCATCAAGATTAATTTTTTTATCACTCATAATATTTAATTAATAAATAGTCTGAATAGCTGAATTAGGTATTATTTCTTACGATTAGTTCTTTTCTGGCCTCTTCCATGTCATGAGAAATCATTTCATCAATTAAATCTGAAAGAGATATTTTAGATTCCCATCCTAATTGTTTTTTTGCTTTAGTGGCATCACCCAATAGTTGATCAACTTCTGTAGGGCGAAAATATCTAGGATCAATTTTTATGATTATCTCATTAGTATCTGCTCTTCTTCCGATTTCATTAATTCCTTCTCCCTCCCAAATAATAGCTTTTCTTAGAGAATTATTATACCAACCTAACTTTTTAGCTGTAATTTCTATAAATGTTCTCACTTTTTCCATTCTCCCAGTAGAAATAACATAATCTTCTGGTTTATTTTGTTGAAGCATTAACCACTGCATCTCAACATAATCTTTGGCATGGCCCCAATCTCTTTTTGCATCAAGATTACCTAAAAAAAGTACTTTTTCTAATCCGCAATTTATTCTTGATAACCCTCTGGTTATTTTCTTTGTAACAAAAGTTTTGCCTCTTCTACAACTCTCATGATTGAATAATATACCATTACATGCAAATATATCATAAGCTTCTCGGTAGTTAACAGTTATCCAATAAGCATATAATTTTGCTACTCCATAAGGACTTCTTGGGTAAAAAGGTGTAGATTCTTTTTGGGGTGTTTCTTGTATTAAACCATATAATTCAGAAGTACTTGCTTGATAGATTCTTGTCTTTTTAGTTAACCCTAAGATTCTTACAGCTTCTAGTATTCTCAAGGGTCCCAGCCCATCAGTTTGAGCTGTATACTCAGGTGACTCAAAACTTACTTTTACATGGCTTTGT
>MDTA01212262.1_pt1 | contig 10276 bp, 8 predicted proteins | sample 811151 | NCBI WGS metagenome assembly MDTA01 (sample SAMN05326648, study PRJNA326480) | marine metagenome | isolation source: seawater | place: Indian Ocean: South | collected 2010 | reverse complement strand
TTGTTACGTTAGGTATCTTCATATTTATTCCCGGTTAAGCCACCACAGTAATTTCCAATAAAGGACCGGAGGTATAAAACCAAATACTGTGTGCGTATTTGTTAATTTTAAGGATTATTTACAAAGATTTTTATTATTTAACAAGCTTAAATTAGCTAATAATAGTGGAAATTTCCTTGTTTCTAATAAGATTCAATGTTTTTCGATCTATATTTCTACCTTTTTCTAATCTAAAATTAAGAATATTGTCTTTATTAGGCATCTGAATATTAATCTTCGTATTTCCATTTTTATCTAAGAATTTTGAAATTTCATCTAACTCTTCTAAAGATTTAATATCAAAAGTAATTTCATCGATCGGTTTATTTAGTAAATCTTTTAAGGAACTTATTTTTTGAACATTAATTCTTCTAAATCTATTTTCCTCATTTGAATTTGATTTTGAAAGGGTAAGGATAAATGAACTTCCTTCTTTTAAAATATCACGATTTGTTTCCAACAACTCTGAAAAAATAAACAATTCAAATACACTTGATAAGTCAGTCAATTTTAAAACAGCGTAAGAATTACCTTTAGAAGTTTTTCTTTCTTGAATTTTTAGTAAAGTAGCAGCTATATTTGTTTCTTTAATATTTTCATTAGTACTAAAATTATGAAAATCAGAAATTTTATAATCTTTAAATATATCTTTAAATTGATTCAAAGGATGGTCAGATATAAAAAAGCCCAACGCTTCAAATTCTTTTGATAGTCTCTCCTCAAATTTCCAGTCAATAATATCATCTAAAATTTCATTCTCATTGTTATCTTTTTCATCAAATAGATTTATTTGATTAATTGACCTATTTTCAAAAATATTTTTAGATTTCGTTATCAAGTTTGGAATTGAGTTAAATAAAGATTGTCGATTATTATTTAAATTATCAAATGCTCCTGCTTTAACTAATCCTTCTAGCTGCAGTTTGTTAATATCTTTTGGATTTACACGATTTAAAAAATCATTAATTGATGTAAATTTCCCATTTTTAACTCTCTCTTTTTCAATATTTGATATTGCTTCATAACCAACAGCTTTAATTGCGCCAAGAGCATAATAAAATTTATCCTCTTTAGTTTTAAATTCAGCAAAACATTCATTGATACAAGGTCTAATTATTCTAATATTAAGTCTTTTGAGTTCCTCATAAAATTCACTAAGTTTATTTTGATTTGAAATATCCATCGTCATTGATGCAGCTATAAATTCTTTTGGATAATAGGTCTTTAGGTAAGCTGTTTGATAAGAAATGATAGCATAAGCTGCAGCATGACTTTTGTTAAAACCGTACTCTGCAAAAGGTTCAATCTTTAAAAAAATACTGGCCGCAACCTCCTTATTAATTCCATTTTTAACAGCTCCTGCAATGAAGTTTTGTTTTTGTTTTTCTAACTCAGCCCTTTTTTTCTTTCCCATAGCTCTTCTTAGTAAGTCCGCTTGACCTGCACTAAAACCAGATAATTTTTGAGCTATCTGCATAACTTGTTCTTGATAAATTATCACACCATATGTTGGTTTGAGAATATCCTCTAAAAGTGGATGTAAATAATCTGGTGTTTGTCTGCCATGTTTGCAATCATTATATATAGAAATGTTACTCATCGGTCCTGGTCTGTATAAAGCTACTAAGGCAATAATATCCTCTATATGATTAGGTTTCATTTGTATTAGAGCATCTCTCATTCCAGCACTTTCAATTTGAAAAAGACCTACAGTTTTTCCAGAGGACAACAGATCAAAAACTTTTTGATCTTCATAGTTTATATTATTAATATTAAAAGTATCTTTTTTTTTTTTAATCAATTGTTGGGTGTTATTAATTACTGTTAAAGTTTTTAGACCTAAAAAATCAAATTTTATGAGACCAGCATTTTCGGCTGAATACATATCAAACTGTGTTGAAGGTAATAATAATTGAGTATTGATGTCCTTGTATAATGGCACAACATCAGTCAACTTTCTATCTGCTATAACAACACCGGCAGCGTGGGTAGCAACATTTCTATTAAGACCCTCTAATTTTAATGAGAGCTCTGTTAGTTTTCTAACTCTAGGATCTTCTTTTATTAATTTTTGTAATCTTGGCTCACCAGCAATACACTCTGTTAAATTTAATGGTCTAGAGGGATCAAACGGAATCATTTTTGAAATGCTGTCAACGAAACCATAAGATAGACCTAACACTCTACCTACATCTCTAATTACCATTCGAGCTTTAAGTTTCCCAAATGTAATAATATGTGCAACACTATTTTTATATTTGTCAGTTAAATATTTAAAAACTAAATCTCTTTTTTCCTCACAAAAATCAATATCAAAGTCAGGCATGGAAATCCTATCTGGATTTAAAAATCTCTCAAATATTAAATTATATTTTATTGGATCTACATCTGTAATCGATAAACACCACGCAACTAATGATCCGGCACCTGAACCTCTACCGGGTCCCACTGGTATATCATTTTTTTTAGCCCATTTTATATAATCAGAAACAATCAAAAAATAGCTGGCATATTTCATCTCAACGATAATATCAAGTTCATGATCAAGTCGATCTTTGTATTTAAGAAAATTTTTATTGGAAAACATATCTTCACTCGATATTTTAAAAACGCTAGTAAATTTTTCTTTTAAACCTTCATAAGAATTTTTTTTCAAAATTTCATCTGCGTTACCTCCCTTTTCAGAGCTTATATTGGGTAAAATTGGTTTTGAACAAATCGGTTTAAAGCTACATCTGTATGGAAAGTTATAATTATTTTCTAAGGCTTCAGGCAGATCTACAAAAAGTTCTGACATTTCATTATCATTTTTTAGATAATGTTGGTCACTAAATCTTATTCTACTCTTTTCATTAACATAAGTTTTATCCTTTATACAAATCAAAGCATCGTGTGCTTCGTGCATCTCTTTATCAAGATAAAAGACTTCATTTGTTGCAATAATTGGTATTTGCAACTCATCAGACTTTAATAAATTAAATTTTTCAAAAGTGATTTCATTAGGATCACCGTGTCTTTGTATTTCTATGTAGAATCTATCCTCAAATTTTTCTTTTAACTTTAAATATAATTCTTTAATTTCTGAAAATTTACCTTTATCAAAAAGTTCACCAAAAAAACCTAATATTGTTCCTGAAAAAATAGCAACTCCAGAATTATCTTTTAAAAGCTCCTCAAAATTCAAATGAGGTTCTAAATCTCCAATATTATTCAAAAATGACATAGATGAGAGTTCAATAATTCTTTTATAGCCCTTCTCGTTGAGGGCATATAAAGGTAATAAACCTATTATGTTATTAAACTTAAAATTAATTTGAGTTCCGATTATTGGCTGAGTTCCGACTTTTGATATTTTTTCAGCAAACTCTAATGCCCCACATAAATTAGTTGTATCACATAAAGCTAATGATTTTATTCTTTTATTTTTTGAAAATTCTTTTAAATCGTCAATCTTTATTGCTCCTTCACAAATAGAATATTGTGAATGTATTTTTAAATGATTATAATTTTTATTTTTAGACTCAAGCATTGATGGTCTTTATATTACCACCAACTATTTCCAATAAGCAATCAGACTTATTTGCAAAAAATCTATTATGAGTTGCAAAAATAATAATTCTCTCAGAATTTATTTGATTTTTAATTAATTTAAAAATTTCTTTAGCAGTTTGAAAGTCTAAACTTCCCGTTGGTTCATCTGCTAAAATAATTTGTGGATTGTTTATTAAAGCTCTTGCTATCGAAACTCGCTGTTTTTCCCCACCTGATAATTCTGATGGATAATGATTTAGTCTGTTTGAAAGACCAACTTTTTGCAAAAGCTTCGTGGCTTTAATGATCGATTGATTTTTATCAATCCCTACTGAAAGACTTGCTAAATAAGTATTTTCAAGCGCTGTAAAATCTGTAAGTAAATTATCTTGTTGATATATAATTCCTATTTTATTGGCTCTTATAATGTCATTTTCGTTTGAATTTTCAAAATTAATTACTTTATTATCAATTAAAATTGATCCAGATGTTGGTTTGTCTATTAATGAAACTAAATTAAGTAAAGTGGACTTGCCTGAACCAGAAGGTCCAATTAAAGAGTAAATTTTTCCTTTTTTAAATTTGTAGTAAATTTTTTTCAGAACTTTAATATTTTTTAAATTTGTGAAAGACTTATTTATATTTTTAAGTTCTATAAAATTACTCATACTTTAAGGCCTTAATTGGATCTAATTTTGCAGCTTTTAATGCAGGAAATATTGAAACTATGATTGTAATAAAAATTGAACATATTGAGATTATCAATATTGAAATTAAATTGATCTCAGACGGCATAGTGCTAAGAAAGTAAATTTCCTCTGGGAATAAGCTAACATCAAATATTCTGCTAATAAATTGTCTTATATTCTCTACATATATAGAGAAGGTAACTCCTAAAAAAATACCAAAAAGAGTGGCAGACGTGCCAATAATGATACCAATTAAAAAAAATATTTTTATAATAGATTTATTTAAAACTCCAATTGATTTTAAAATAGCAATTTCTTTAGTTTTATTTTTTACTAAAATTGTAAGACCGGATATTATATTAAAAGCAGCAACTATAATTATCAAAGACAAAATAATAAACATGACATTTCTCTCAACTTTCAATGCAGAAAATAATGAACTGTTCATATCTGACCAATCATAAACAAATTCATTAAAAAATATTTTCTGGACAATCTTTTTTTGATCCTCAATTTTTTGAGGTTTTTTTAAATAGATTTCAAGTTTTCTATCTTTTTTTTTTAAATTAAAAAACTCTTCTAAAGTTTCTAGATTCATAAAAACAACATTATTATCAAAATCAGCCAAACCACTTTCAAACAGAGAGGTTACTGTAAAAGTTTTTTGTTTTGGTAAATTACCAATTATTGTTTCTATTCCACTTGAGGACATAATTGTAATATCATCTCCTATTTTTAGATCCAGAGTAAAACTAAGCTCTTTTCCAATTGAAATACTATTTTTAAAAAAATTATCTTTATTACCTAAAAAATTTTCATTATTTGTTATATCTAGGTTTGAAAAACCTTTTTTAGAATATCCTCTTACAACTACTCCTTTTGAAGTCTTGCTCTTCATCAATATTGCTTCTCCTGAATTACTAAAAATCAGATTTTTGGAAATTAGAGAAAGTTGAGAATTGTTGATTTTTTTTTCATCTATTTTTTCTTGATAAGGTTCTACTGAAATGTGCGCATTAAACCCAACTATTTTATTTATCAATTCAGACCTGAAACCATTCATTACCGACATCACTATAATTAATACTGCCACACCAAGACTAATTCCTATAAATGAGAAAATAGATATTATATTTAAAAAACCATCTTTTTTTCTGGCTTTCAAAAATCTTAGGGTAATCTCTTTTTCTAATGTGGAAATCAAATTTTTTCTTTTTGTTCTTTTATGATTTTAATAATTTTATCTAAAGAAATTTTTTGAGTTTCTTTTCCAATTTCTTTAAACTCTAAGAGGTCTCCCTCACTTTTTTTTCCAATAACTATTTGATATGGAGCACCAATTAAGTTCATTTTTTTTATTTTAGATGATAGATTCTCTTCTGTATCATCAATCAATGCCTCTAAATTATTTTTTTTAAGCTCAGAATTAATCAAATTTGCTTTTTGAAGCGTCGTATTATCATTTTTACTAATCATAGGTATAACTGAAACATCATATGGAGCAACAGAAACTGGCCATTTCATGATTTCATTTTTTTCATCATATTTTGCCTCAATTATTGCACCAACAAGCCTTGATACTCCTATTCCATATGAGCCCATTTTTACAAAATCTTTTTTTCCTTCGGGTAAATCAACTGAACATCCCATTGGTTTTGAATATTTATCTCCAAAATAAAATATATGGCCAACTTCTATACCTTTTGTTTGAATTCTATTTGTTGACAAAACGTTAGATTCAAATTTTTTTTTATCAAACTTTTCGTCTGTCACTGCATAAAATTGATCATATTTTTTTCTTAAATCATTTAAAGACTTTTTTTCAAGTTGAGTTCCATCACTATTTAATTCAAAAATTCTTTTATCGGTATAAATGTGACTTTCTCCTGTTTCAGCTAAAATTATAAACTCATGAGATAAATTTCCACCTATGGGACCGGTGTCAGCAGCCATTGGAATAGCTGTTAAATCTAATCTTTTAAAAGTTTTTAAATATGATAAGAAAAACTTATTATATGAAAATAAAGCTTCATCATCTGAAATGTCAAATGAATAAGCATCTTTCATATAGAACTCTCTACATCTCATAATTCCAAATCTTGGTCTTATTTCATCTCTAAATTTCCATTGAATGTGGTAGAGTAATTGAGGTAAGGACTTATAAGATTTTATGGATGTTCTAAAAATGTCTGTAACAAGTTCTTCGTTGGTTGGTCCATAAAGCATTTCTCGATTTTGACGGTCTTTAATTCTTAACATTTCTTCACCATAATCTTTATACCGGCCACTTTCTTTCCAAATTTCACTTGATTGAATTGTTGGCATTAAAATTTCTTGGGCTCCAATTTTATCCTGTTCCTCCCTAACAATTTTTTCAATTTTTTTCATGACTTTAAAGCCTAATGGCAACCATGAATAAATACCTGCGGCTGATTGTTTAATCATGCCCACTCTTAACATTAATTGATGTGATTTTATCTTTGCCTCAGATGGATTATTTTTTAAAATTGGAATTAATGATTTAGAAATATACATATTATGTGATTATATTTCTTAAATTCAAATATTCAAATTTCATTAATAAGTAAATTATTATGAACAAAACTGTTGTTATTGCAGTGCAAAAAACGAATTTTTTCATCATTTTTGGGTTTTCTGGTGAACCTGGATCTTCACCATCAATTTTTAATGTTTTAACTCTCTCTACATCAATAGGTAAAATTGCAAAAAAAATTACCCACCATAAAATTATATAGATAATTGCTAATCCAGTTGGACTCATTAAATTTTTACCAAGTTAATATTAGTAAAAGGTTTTTTGCCAGTTTTCTCTTTTGTAAACTTCCGACAGGCAATTTTTAAAGCATCAATAAGATTATTTTCTTGTTGTTTGCTCCCAAGCCTAAATGATCTTGTAGTTTTTTCAATTTCATACTCCAAACCGTAAATAAACTCATCTTTTTGATAAATTGGTAAACCTCTAAAGGTTGTTATGGGACTATTATGAATATTTCCTTTTGGTGTTATCAATATTGTGATTTCCAAATATCCATTAGTGCTAAGATTTTTTCTATCTTTTATCGATTGAGAGTCCTCTTCTACACTTACATTTCCGTCTAAAAATAATCTACCACTAGGAGCTTTGTCATAAACCTCAGGTTCCTTGCCTGGGTATAATTTTACAATATCTCCATTTTCTACCTGCACAGGATGTGGTACCTGCATTTCTTTCGCAAAGTTGATGTGCTCAATCATATGCCTATGTTCCCCATGAACAGGTATCACACACTTTGGTTTTACCCATTGATACATATCTTTAAGATCTTCACGATTTGGATGACCTGAAACATGAATAAAATCTGTTTCTTCCGATATAACTTCTATCCCATCTTTTACTAACTGATTATGTAATTTGTATAATTTTTTTTCATTTCCAGGAATAATTTTAGATGAAAATATAACCGCATCATCTTTCTCTATAAACACATCTGGATGATTATTATTGGATATTCTCATCATTGCGCCCATAGGTTCGCCCTGACTTCCAGTGCATAAGTAAACAATTTTTTCTCTAGAAAAATTTTTAGCCTCTCTTGGATCAATAGGTTCTATTGTATCTTTTAAATATCCACATGCTCTTGCAGCCTTAAAAATTCTATGCATTGATCTTCCAACCAATGAAATTTGTCTTCCGGTTTTTTCTGCACAGTAAAAAGCAGTTTCCATTCTGGCCACATTAGATGCAAATGATGTAATTATTATTCTTTTTTTTAAACGGTTCATTATGTTTAAAATATTCTTTCTGACATCTAATTCAGAACCTGATCTACCAGCACTAAATACATTTGTTGAATCACAAATCATCGCTAGAACACCTTCTTCTCCAATCTCTTTTAATCTCTTGGAATTAATTTCGTCACCTATCAAGGGGTTTGGATCTACTTTCCAATCTCCAGTATGAAGAATTACACCTGCAGGAGTTTTTATTCTTAAGCCATTCGGCTCTAAAATTGAATGAGTCAATGTTATATACTCTATATCAAAAGGATCTAATGATACATTTCCGTTTAACTCAACAATTTTTAATTCATTAGTAATATCAATATGTTTTTCTTTAAATTTTTCTCTGATAAGTATTGCTGTAAAAGGTGTAGCATAAATTTTACATTTTAATTGTGGCCATAAATGAGCTATGGCTCCTATGTGATCTTCATGAGCATGGGTTAGGATAATTCCTAATAAATTTTCTTTCCTTTCTACAATGAAACCAGGATCGGGATAAATAAGATCAATACCAGGAATTGTGTCATCAGCAAAAGTTACACCAATATCAACCATTATCCATTTATGATCACCGGGCAATCCATACCCAAACAAATTCATATTCATTCCAATTTCCCCAGATCCTCCAAGAGGACAAAATAATAGTTCTTCTTTCATTTAATTTATTAATCTCGAAATTTTTATTAGACCTTTTATAGTGATATCTTTGTCTTGTTTTACTTTTGTTTTTATTGACTGTTTAAATAAATTAGAAAAACCTCCTGTAATAACTAATTTAAAAGATTTTCCAGTTTCTTTCTTAATCAAATTAACGATATTGTCAATTAAACCTGCATAACCCCAAAAGAAGCCAGATCTGACAGCAGAAATAGTATCTATGCCAATTACTTTTTTAATTTTTTTTAAATTAATTTTTGGAATCAATGAAGCTTTATCGGACAAAGTATTTAAGGAAATCTTTAGACCAGGTGCAATAACCCCTCCTTTAAATATATTTTTTGTTAAAACATCAAATGTTGTGGCAGTACCAAAATCCAAGATTATGTAATTATTTTTATTATCAAGTACACTTATAGCATTAGTTATTCTATCAGATCCAACTTGTTTAAAATTTACTTTAATATTTATTAGTGATTTTAAATCTAAATTTTTAATTTCATAACATTTAATTTTTGTTTTTTTAAAGAAAAATTTTTTTATTAAAGTAAAAGATTTTGGAACGACACTACAAAATAATATTTTCTTAATTTTATTAAAATCTTGTACTAGAGATGTTAACTTTGAATTTAATATTTTCTGATTAATATTTTTCGATGGAAAAATAATATTTTTTATAATCTTTTCTTTATGATTAAGTAAAAAAATTTTTGTCTCCGAGTTGCCAATGTCGCCTAAAATAATCATAATATATCAATTTTTTTTTTATAAATATCTTTTAATCCTCTCTCAAAAATATTTTTAAGTTGAATTTCAATTTTTTTTTTAATAAATTTTGACCTATTAATTCTTTTAGATTTGTAGTTGGATAATTTATTAATTTTGGATTTTTTTTCAAATTTATTCCTATACCCACAACTAGATATTTCTCATCTAATTTGCTCACTGTTTCTTGAAGTATTCCGCAAATTTTTTTTTTATCTATTAGTAAATCGTTAGGTTTTTTATAAGTTATTTTATTTCTATAATATATTGATAGTAGTTTTTTAACTAAAAAACAGTTAATTTTTGTTAATTTTTTAATAGAAATTGTCAAATTATCTAATTTAAAGAAAAAACTTACAAATAAATTACCCTTAAAGGATATCCATTTTCTTCCATATTGGCCCTTACCATTTGTTTGTTGATTAGTAGTAACCATTCCATTCTTAAAATTTGTTTTTTTTATTAATCTGATTGCTGTATTATTTGTACTTTTAATTTTTCTAAATCTAAAGACTTTAAACTTCATTAAATAATATTGATCTTAGCTACAAGCTCAATTAGTTGACCTGGAAAAATAAAATAGATCAAAATTAATATGGTTGAAGCGGTCAAAGAAAACTTTAACCATAAACTGTGATCAGAATCATATTTTTCTTTTTCTTCATCAAAATAAATTATTTTTATAATTCTCAAATAATAAAACGCAGCTACAACTGTTGATAATAACCCAACAATAGCTAAAAAATACATTGACTGTTCAATAACGGATTTAAAAATATAAAATTTTGCAAAAAATCCTGCAAGTGGTGGAA
>MDTA01166266.1_pt1 | contig 10276 bp, 7 predicted proteins | sample 811151 | NCBI WGS metagenome assembly MDTA01 (sample SAMN05326648, study PRJNA326480) | marine metagenome | isolation source: seawater | place: Indian Ocean: South | collected 2010 | reverse complement strand
GATTGTATTTACTCATTGAAAAGTTTATTAATTTATTTTTTAAATCTTGATAATTTTCACTTTCAAAAATTACACCATTTTCAGTCATTTCAATAATCTCCTTATTACCAGTTTTGCAATCAGATACTATTGAAAATAAATTATTGTATTGTGCCTCAAGCAAGACATTTGACATTCCTTCTTTTCTTGAGGGTAAAACGAAAAAACTATAATTAGTCCATATATTTTCCATGTTTACGTACTCTTTTTTTATTGAAACATTTTTATTACTTATTAGATTTCTCAAATTTTGATATTCTTCACCAACACCATATATATCAATTTTAATTTTGCTATCAGCCAACTCATTCATGGCTTTTATTAAAACGTCAATACCTTTATTGTGTGTAAGTCTTGATACAACTATTCCATTTAATTTTGAAACCTTTTCCTTAAATAAATCATTTTTTGTGTCTTCAATTATGTTATTTAAATAATAAAATTTTTCACTTATCTTAGGAAAACGGTTTTTATACAGATCTAGGTTTTCTCTTGAATTAAGAAGGACAACATCAGCGTTTTTCAATATAAATTTTGTAAATCTTAAGTCAATATTGTAATTTGCTACTCTAACAATGCTTTTATAATTGGTAATTCTTAATTTTTTGATTAATACATTTAATAAGTTTGGCGTAGGCAAAGTAGAAATAAAAATGTCTGGGACAAAAGCTTTCAGCATTTTGACTAATTGAAAAAAGGAATTCCTTGTTTTTTTGACACCAATTACGGTATGTTTTCCAACACTGTTGCTGTTTTTTGCTGTAACTAGTAAACAATCGTTATCATCTTTTAAAGCATTGAAAATTTTTACAAGTTGCTTTTCAGCTCCACTTGTATTAAAAGTTGATGTAAAAAACATAATTTTTTTATTCATGTATCTCTCTTATTTTTTCTTCATAGTTTCTGGAATATATCAACCCAAGATATTTATTACCGTATTTTATTGCTATTTTATTTAAATGTTCTAGCTCATTTCTGTACCAAAATAGATTATCTTCTAAATCATCAAATATCATTAAGTAATCTTTTGTATTTTTTAACACTTCATTAAGTAAAAATAATTTCCCGCTTAAAGATTTGTCAGAATCGAAATAATAAAAGCTATATTTATGTTCTGTAATTAATTGTCTTGCAAATGTTCTGTCTTTTCCTATGTAAAGTTTCCAATTTGTTTTAAATTCATCGTCAACCAAAATTCCTATATAGCTTTCAGCATCTGCAATGTCTGATCTTGGCAAGTCAATTGAATCTAAAATAAAATTTTTACTGCTTTTTATACCTGAAGCAAGAATAGAGTTTGTCGAAAGCCCTAACCAAACACCAGTTTCTAGAACTTTTGAAGGATTGATTATTCTCATAATTATGTATAACAATTCAGGATACTGTACACCATGGAGGCTTATTCTATTTTGTTTTGAAATGTTAGAAAACTTTTCCATAGCTTTATCATTAATTTTTTTGAACTCATCATATTCTTTAAAAAATTTATTTTTTAGCATAGACTTTTCTATTTCTACAACTAATGAATCACTACTAAGCAGTGATATTGCAATTTCTCTATTTTTTTTATATCTTTTTTTTAGAATAAAAAACTTAAAGGGTTGAAGACTCTTATATCTTATTGAATGTCTTATATTTGAGAACTTACTATTTAGCGACATAGTACAATTATATAAATTGTTTGTAAAAAAAATTAAATTCAGCTTTTTCTATCTTTCTATCTTTTTCTAATTTAATGAATTCTTTATTAGTGGATACTTCGATAATTTATAAGATTATAATTGTATAAATTGTTATCAAAAATTATATTTTCTAAGCTTACTCTTCTCTCATTGCTGACAGCATATAATCTTTTTTTCTTCCTTAAAGATGGTTATATTTATTTCGTAATCTTTTTAATCATATTTTCATTAATTTATTTAAGATTTAACGCAAACAATAAAGATCTGTTTATTGACTCAATAATTTTTTCAAATATTTTTTCTGCGTTATTACCAGCTCGAAAGCCATTCAGTGGTATTCAGTTTTCATATTTTGATTACCTTTATTTAGAAAACATTATTTATGACCCAGTCGTATACGCAGATACCTATAGATATATTGGATTTCACCTGTTCTCAAAGCTTCTTCTTTTTTCAAATAATTTAGCTAACCTAAATGTTGGTTTATATTTTCTAAATTTTTTGATTTTTTATAGTATTTTTTATTTTTATCAAAATGGACTTAAAGCAAGAAACAAATATTTGTTCATGTTTATATTTCTATTTTTTTTATTATTGATTAATCTTCCCTCACAATTTAATTCTTACATGGGGGTAGGAAAGTTGTTTCTTAATGGAATTGCAGGATTTGGTAATTTTGGGTTTCGAACATTTGCTCCTGCAAGTTTTGATTTATTGATTTTTTATCCGCTTGCAATGTTAAAGCAAGACAAGATCAAAGAATTTATGATTACTGGACTTGTCTTATCTTTATTCCATTATTATATTTTTTTAATTTTGATAATCACTTTTGTTGCATATTTGTCATACAAACATCAAAAAAATTATTTAACTCTGTCAATAATATTTTCAATATTAATTCTTTCACTATTAAATCAAATAGAAATATTTCAATACCTAGGTGAAGTAATCTCAGGTTTGAAAAAAAATTATTTTGTAAACCTTAACTTAATTCCAGTAATTTCAATAGGGACCATTATCAATTCGGGTACAGACAGCAACTTTTTATATTATTTTAATTATGAAAATTTAACTTTGTATAAGCCTACGTTTTTGAATTCTAATTTCTCCCCTTCTTTAGGTGTTTTTAATGGTGAGGCATCAATTCCTTTAGAGAAAATTATTTTATTCATTGGTGGCATGTTTATTTTAAGAAAAGAAAAAAATAAACTAATTCTTAATATTGTTATTTTCTATTTTTTTACTTATCTAATTTCCAGCATTTTATTCTCATTAAACATATATACGTTTCAAGGTTTTATATACCCATGGAGGATAAATCTATTTCTGTCGATTATTAGTTTTATGTCACTTTTATCATTTTTCAACAATGAACTTCAACTTAACAAATTTATAAACCTAATATTGTTAGCAACAATTCCCGTATCGTTTTATATATGGAGTTTTTACACTAATTTAGATGTTGATTATAACAAGAATATTGCTTCTGATATAAGTACCATACCAGTCGAAAATAAAATTTTAATCCCTTTAAGTGAAACAAAGTATGCGTATGAATATAATCTGCCAAATTTTTATATATCATATTTTCATCCAATCGATTGGTTTAATAAAGAGTTGATGACTGACTATTTTATAAGGTCAGAACACTACAAAGCTATTTATTCACTAGACTCTTGCTTGGATATCAAAAATTATATTAAACAAAACAATCTTGGTATTTCACATGTATTTATAGAAAAAAATCAGTTATTAAATAGTGATAATTGTCATGATTCAATATATTTAATTAGTGAAAATTAATTTTCAATAATTATGTCTAGTTTTTTGTTATCAATCCATTTAAATAATGAATAAAATTTCCATAATTCTCTAGTTTTGAAATATGATTCATCTAAATTTTCATACATATGTAAAAACTTAGAGACAATCTCAATATCATTGGAGTATTTTTTTAATAATTCTGCAGCAGAGCTTTTATCCCAATTTTCAAAATCTGGTGAAAAGCCTCTTTTAGATTGTTGGGAAAATCTTTTGTTAGTATAAACAGCAAGCATATCTCTTAATTCAGATTTAGAGTGCGTAAAATATCTAATAAAATTTTTTTTAACCTCATTGTTAAACGAATAATGAAATATTCTATCATCAAGATATGGAGGCCTAATTTCCAATCCGTTCAACATAGAACCGATGTCGGCCTTTGGTAAAATGTTTGTTGATAGATAAAAATTTAGATCTAATTTTTTTAAATTTGTATAAAAATCATTTTTGTGAAAATTTAATTGCTCTATAAATTCTTCATAAACTAATTGTTGGCTCTGCTCATCAATATTTATATTTTGCCAGAAAAGTATTTGGGTATATATATCCTTGTCAATAGTTTCAAAAAACTTATTGTACCTGTACAGTCTGTCGGAATTTTTTGTTATTGATTTAACTAAATTTTTTATTACATGATTACCAAATATTCTATTTAACATTCTGTTTTCCTGTATTATGGCAGCTCTATGCCAGTCGTATCCTAAAAACATTTCGTCTGCACCATCACCGCTTAGAACTGCTTTAGTGTGCTGAGAGACATTTTTGTATAAGAAGTAGGATGGTATGATACTCGGATCACCTATAGGTTCAGAAGTTAAGTCTAAAAACTCTTTTATAATTTCGTTGATATCTTTTTGTTTAAAAATTATGTGCTCGTGGTGGAAATTTAGTTTATTTGAAATATATAGCGACTTTGAAGATTCATCAAATTTTTCATTGTCAAATCCCAAACTGAATGTCCTAACATTTTTACCAAGCTCGTATTTAGTTACTAACGCAAGAAGGCTTGAGTCTACGCCCCCACTTAATAGAATATCCACATCTGTATCAGCATCAAGATGATCAGAAACTACATTTATAAAAGTATCTTTAAAATTTAAATTTTCACTATCAATTTGAGAGTCAATAGTTTTACATTTATCAAATCTAGTCGTTAATGATGTAATATCGAATGTAAAACTACTACCAGGTTGGATTTTGTTTACACCTAATATAGGATTTGAGTCGTTTGTGAATCCACCAAAATAGATATAATTTTTTATTTCCTTTTCTGCTATTGTTTTTAATTTAAATTCTTCATTTTGAAAAGTACATAATTCAGAAGAAAATATTAATGGAAATTTCTCTACTTGTGCATAATATAAGGGTTTGATACCGAATTTATCTCTAGACAGAATTAATTTCTTTTCTTTATTATTGTAAAATGCATAAGCATACATACCATTAAACATCGGTATAGAAACTGAACTAGATAAAATTTCAAGTATTAACCTAGTATCACTTTTTAAATTAGTTAATTTATAAAGTTTTTTAAGTTTAGAAAAATCAAAAATTTCTCCATTATATATAATCTGATTTTCATTAGAGTTTTTCATTGGCATGTTACCATCGTCTAAATCTCTAATTGAGAGCCTTGAAGATCCTAAGTGTAAATACTTATTATCAACATTAATTATTTCGAAGTTTTGTTTATCTGGTCCACGATGTGACAATTCAAAAGTAAGATTTTCAATTAATTCAGGTCTTTTTTGAGTAGAGACAAACCCAACTATACCGCACATTTCTTAATTATAACTGTTGCATACCGAACTATTGATTTATTATAAAAGATATGGATCAGGGATTATCTATTGTGATTCCAGCTTTGAATGAAGAAGAAAATGTGCCAAAATTGCTGGAAGATTTAGGCCATTATTTTGAAAGCTACGAATATGAGATAATTCTAATTGATGATTTTAGCGATAAAAAATTAAATGAGGCTTTAGATATTTCCTTATACCCGAATCTCGTAATCTCAAGAAACACTTTTAGGCTAGGACAGTCTGAATCGATAATGAACGGAATAAATCTTGCAAATTTCAACACAATTGGTTTGATAGACGGAGATGGACAAAACCCTCCTTCAGAATTAAAAAAACTTTACGAAAGATATTTAAAAGAAAACAATAATGAAATTGCTGTTATTGGGAAAAGACTAAATAGAAAAGATTCCCTTTCAAAAAAGATACCATCTAATATTGCGAATTTTCTACTACGATTTTTAACTAAAACAAAAAGTAAAGATTTAGGATGTAGCTTAAAAATATTTTCAAAACACCTAATTACAGATATTGACTTTCAAGGAGATTTCCATCGTTTCCTAACACCATTATTTGAAGTTAGAAATATTAAAACAATTGAAATTGGAACTCACCACAACAAAAGAGAACATGGAAAGTCTAATTACGGTATTAAAAGAGTATTTCCTGTGCTGGTTGACGGAATATTATTCTGGCTTACAAAAGGAGCTACAAAGCCTTCAAAATATGTATTAGGAAATGTAACATTGTTATTTTTATTTATATCTTTATTTTCACTTGCTTGGGCAGTCTACCAAAAGACAGTCTTGGGTGCGTTTATACATAGAAATCCGCTATTTATTATTGGTGTAATATTTTTTATTGCTGCTTTACAATTTTTGAGTATTATCATTTTAAAAAATAACAACTAAAGTCAATGTCATTAACTATGTATATACCTAGAGGGATTATTTACCATAAATTGAGCTATGATTTTAAAAATATGTTTCGAGTATTATTTTCAAATCTAAATGATGAAAATTTAATTAAAAAATTCGAAAAAAAATTTGCTGAATATAATAACAGTAAATTTTGTGTAGCATTTCCATATGCAAGAATGGGAATATATTACAGTCTAAAATCAAAGAATTATCCCAAAAACAGTGAAATAATAATGCCGCCCATAACAATAAAGGCAATACTTGATGTTGTTCTAGAAACGGGACTTAAGCCAATATTTGTTGATATAAACGATAATGATTTCTCTTACAATCTAGAAGATCTCAAATCTAAAATAAATAAAAATACCAAAGCTATTTTAATAAGTTACTTGTATGGAATTGTTCCAGATGTAGATGAAATAATTAAAATATGTAGGGAAAACGATTTATATATATTAGAAGACTTTTCACAATGTTTAAATGGAAAGCAAGACAAAGTCAAAACAGGAAACTTTGGCGATGTAGGAATTTACAGTTCTTCAACTACAAAAACATTAGATACATACGGTGGTGGTCTATGTGTAACTAATAGTGATTCAATAAATAAAAAACTTTTAGAATTTCAAAATAACCAATCTAAAACTAACAGAATCGTTCTTTTAAAAAAAATAATGCAAGACTTTGTCAGAAATTTAGTAACAAATTTTTTATTTTTTAATGTTATTACAATCTGGCTATTGAAAATGCTTGATGTTTTTAATAAAAATAATACAGTAAAATATGTTGGATTAAAATCAACTGAAAAAACTTCTGAATTTCCACGTGACTATTTTTATAAATTTTCTTCATTTCAAGCAAAGATAGGGCTTGAAACAATTAGTGACGTAGATATTCACGATTCTATAAGAATAAAAAATGTCAACTTTATTAATAAAAACTCAAAGAGTATGGCTTACTTTGATGAACAAAGAAAGAGAAATGTATATTGGCAGTATTTGTTTATTTTTGAGAGGCAAAATAATAAAGAGATTATCGAAACATTTAAAAAACACAAGGTTGATACTGCCCAAACAAGTCTTCCTTTGCTGCCTTATTTAGAAAACTACGGATTTAATCAAGAAACTCCTATTGCGAAAAAGATACATGAAAATGGCTATTTTATACCTGCATATCATAGGTTGAATCACAAAGATTTGCTAAGAATATCTTCAGCAGTTGATGATATCCTGGTTCAGAATGTTAAGTGAAAAAAAAATTCTTGTTGTTGGAACAGGGCCTTCTTCATTTGCATTTTTGAAGGCTATTATTGATGAACAAAAATGTAAAATCGATTTAATTGATAGCTCATCTTACACAATATATGAAAATCAAGAATGTGTGTTTAAAAATAAATTTTCTGGCTCAAGAATGCCAGTCGATGAAAAACAATTAGATAGTGATAAATTAATTTCAAATCATTTTGGTGGATTCTCTACTTTTTGGGGAGGAACTTTTGACAATCCATCCGAAGATATTTTTGAAAAATACTCAAATTTAGATATCAATTTAAAATTTTATTTAGAAGAAATTGATAAAATCGTTCCACAAATTAATAAACTTGAAAACTTTAAAGATAGTAATTCAAAATCCGGTGTTATTAATACAAAAACACTCAATCAATTTAACAAACAAGGTTTTATAGTTAAAGACTCAAATATTGCAGTAAGTATGGAAACTATTAATCTCAGAAATCAAAATGATAAAAAATGCACTATTTGCAAAGGATATGAATGGTCATGTAAGCCTGATACAATATGGAACTCAAAGCTATTTATAAAAAAATTGATTGAGACGAAACAAATAAGCTATTCAGAAAATTGTATTCTAGAAAGCTTTAAAGAGATTAAAGGTAAAGTAATTTGTAAAATAAAAATTGAAAATGACACAGTAGAAAAAGAATATGATAAATTAATTATTGCATGTGGGCCAGCAGGTACATCTAAAATATTTCTTAAATCAAAATTATTTAAAGAAATAGTAATAAAATCATCAGACCTAATTCAAATTCCATTTATCAAATTTTTCAAAAGTTATAAAAAGAAAGACTCATTTGCTGATTTATTTTCATACATTCAAATAATGAAAAATAGTGCTTATAGTCAAATATATTTTTTTTCAAACCAGGTGTTAATGTTGAGCAGTAATACCATTTCCTTTTCAAAATTATTAAAATATGTGCCAGATATTTTACTTTCCTTTTCTGGTGGAATTTTTATCTATCTTGATACAAGAATATCTTCAAAGATCAAATACTCAATCAAAGATGAAGAGGTTGTTATTACAAAGATTGATAACAATATAAAGCAAAAGAATTTGATATTAAATTCATTTAGGAAAAAGCTTTTAAGGATAAAAATAATACTATTGCCTTTTTTAAAAAAAGAATTTTTGTTTGGAACTAGTTACCATTTAGGTTCTCAGTTTCCAATAAGTTTGACTTCGAATAAATTTTCTAGCGACAAGTTGGGAAGGGTTGGAAAATGCGAAAATGTACATGTAATTGATTCGTCAGTTTTGCCTGATGTGAATATTGGTCCAGTTACAAAATTAATAATGGCAAATAGTTTTCGTATTGGAAAAGAGTTAATTAAATAAAACTTTAACGAAAAAATTAAATTTCAAAATTAATTTGATACTAAAAAATATTTTATTAACTTTGTAACCTCTGAATATACTTTCAATAAAGATAGTATTAGATAACTTTTTTTAATGTACTGAACTTAAATAGTCTAAAACCTTTTTTATGAAAATTTTTCATATCTACTCTATTTGGCAGCCCCCTATTAATTGGTTCAATCTCTTCATACATTAGGTTTGGACTAAAGTAATCGTTAAAATTGTTCAAAAATTGATATAAAATCTTTCCACCAAGTTCAGCAGTTTTATAATACAGTTCCATTAATGTTTCTTCATAGTTTATTTCTAATTTGTCCTCCAATAGAACTTGACCCGCATCAATCTTTGTCGAGGCAATATGTATGGTCGCATAGCTATATTTTTCATTATTTAGCATCATCCAAAATTGATTAAACAGACCTCCATATTCTGGTATTTTTGCAAGATGCAAATTGACAGTTACAACATTAGGACTTTCTAAAACATTGTTGGGAATATATTGATTAGTTAATAAAACAAGAATATCAATATTATCGTCTTTAATTTTTTCTTCTAATAAATTAAATTTTAAGTCAAAATTTTCATATTCAATATTTTTTTTCTTAACAAAATATTTAATGTTACTTTTTTTTAACTTTCTAATTAAATTTATATATAAAGTATCAAAAATTTTGTAAATTATGTAATTAAAACTCGTGTTTCTCAAAATTTTAAATAACAATCTGTTATTAGATTTTTTATTTGGTGAATAGATAGGTAAAAAATAAACCTTGAGATCATCTTTTTGTAAATTATTCAAAGAAGTTCTTATAAACTCTTTAGTTGGTAAAAATTCTGAAACTAAAAAACCAATTTTATAACTCATATAAACTCATAATATTTTAATGCCAAGATAACAATTACTTAAATTTATGTTTTGGTATTTTTTATTTATTGTGATTGTATACAAAATACTAACATTATGAAGCTTACAATGAAACAGTTTCCAAGACAATAATGCTCGTTTTAGTAAAAAATATATTTAGTGTTAAATCTTTTAAAAATTTATAAATTAATTTTTAATATGAGACATTCTAGTTTCGAAAAATGTCTCTATAGATGACTCGATTAATACAAAATCAAATTTCTTAGCATTGTTATAGAGGTCAATATCTTCTGACCACCTTTGATATTCCAAATTAAAATAATCAGATAAGTAAGTATTTGGTGCATAGGCTTCATCAAAAAAAGAGTCATGGATAATCAATACATCTTTTTTTGTTTTAGGAATAGGCTGAATAAGATATTCACTAGAGTTTGATTCAAATTTAATTAGCCCCAATCTTTCAAGAACATTGTTATTTTCTTGAATAAGTCCAAG
>MDTA01085914.1_pt1 | contig 10276 bp, 3 predicted proteins | sample 811151 | NCBI WGS metagenome assembly MDTA01 (sample SAMN05326648, study PRJNA326480) | marine metagenome | isolation source: seawater | place: Indian Ocean: South | collected 2010 | reverse complement strand
GGTGGTGTTGATACTGAGTAGTTTAGACAGTGTTGAGTTACTTCCCGAGCCAGATGACGAACGTATACTTTCAGCCATAGACCCATCAGTTGTTGGCTTTCAGGATGAATGGAGATCTGAGGTAACTGGATGGTTCCCCCACATAGCCAAACCTATTCACAGAGTCCGGAGAAAAAAATTTCTAATGACCAACATTGTTTTATTTGCAATATTGGCTTCATTGATGCTTTGGGTTTGGCAATCCGGCTACATGTTTGTAGAATTGCCTCCTGCTAAATCCGAATGGGCGTTCGAAGAAGCTGGATTTGAAGAAGAAATTTTAGATGGGTTAACGGGTGAAGGTGTCAAGGTTTGCATTGTTGATACTGGAATTGATATTTCACACCCATCGTTTAGAAATACAAATCTTGTATTTAAGGATATGATTTCAAACTCAAATAGTCCTGTCGATTATGGCGCTACAGCTCATGGTACATTGATGGCTGGTATACTCGTATCTCAAGAACATCAGTTTGGAGTTTCTCCAGGTGTCGATTTGGGAGTAGTTGCAGCACTTAGTGACGATGGTAGTGGCATGAATACTGCAGATGAGCAAAAAATTTCCGATTCCATTGAATGGTGTATAAATGAATTTTCCGCAGACATTATTTCGCTTTCTTTGGGAGGGACGCAAAGTGAATCAATGACTCGAGAAGGACCGAGTGTTTCCTCCGTTAGAAAGGCTCTAGACCGTGGTATTTTTGTTGTTGCTGCAGCAGGTAATGATGGTGGCAATAGTGATGATGGGCGAGTTTCAGTGCCTAGCAATGTGCCACTGGTAATTTCTGTCGGGGCATCATCTCAGGGAGGTGAGATTTGGCAGAATAGTTCAATGGGCAGCCAAGTTACTATATCGGGTGAACAGAGAAATCATCCAAACATGAAACCAGAAATAATTGCACCAGGAGTTAGAATTGTTAGCACGGGGTCAGACGGTCAATGGTACTCGAGTAGTGGAACTTCGGACTCAACAGTTTTTGTCACCGGCGCATTAGCGCTTATTCTTCAAGATCAACCTCAATTGAGGCCGTCTTCCACATTGGATAGTTCGTGTATTGGCGAAGTCAAACAGGCTCTTCGAGTAAGTGCTTCGAATTCAATTATTGAACATGATGATTTACTTGGATATGGTAATTTGGATGCAGGGGCTTGGTTAGAAGAGATTCGTACAATGCCGAATTGTTGAAATTTTGCAGATATATTTGATATTAATAGTGGAAAATGATATTATTAATCAATTTTTAATGATATTTTTAAAACAAATTGATACTTTAAAACATACTTTCAGTGAACAGTGTTATAATCCAGTCTTCGATGCACCACCTAGAGGCTAGAATATGACCGGTAGAAAAACAAGTAAAAGTATATCATTAGTTGCGCTACTAATTTTTTCAACACTAACAACGATGTTAGTTGTTCCTTCCTCAACAGCAGCAGGTATCAATCAAACTACTTCAGGTACACTGAACGGACAGGAGACTTGGTCGGGAACACACACTTTGACTGACAATGTTACAATTGCTGCAGGTGCGACACTTGTGGTTAGTGCAGGCGCCACTATCAATATCCCGTTTGGTAAATACATAGATGTTCAAGGAGCAATTTGTGTTGCTTCCAAGACTTGCGGAGCATCATCTGATGGCTCTAGTTCTTCAATGACTACATTTTCCTGGGACTTACCAAGTGATTATACTGTGAGAGGGCATTGCGTTATCAGTATTGATGCTGCATGTGGCTCTGGTATGGTGATTCGAAATACCATCGATGAGTCTAAAACAGGGCTCAATTTTGTAGAATTTCAGAATGCTTTTGGATATGAAATCGGTGTTAATACTTTGAACGGCCTAGATGCTAAATATGGAGCATTGGTCTTTGATGGACCCAATACTTTCGCAAATGGCCTAAAATTTACTAACATAAACTCTTCAAACATGATTCTAGTAGATTTGGCAAATCCAACAATTACTTCTTCAGAATTTTCACTGGGAGTGGATGGATATTCAATAGGCAAGAGAGCTGCGATTTCAGCTTATGGTGCCGGTTCTGGTATCACAGATCCGTTTACGGTATCAGGTTCTACTTTTCTCGGAGACTCAGAAGGAACATGTGGCAATAATGGTAATGGTATCTCAATGATTTATGTCGAAAATAGTTATGCCTCCTTGAACAATATCGACATTTCAGAGAATGGATATGGAACATTTTTCATTCAATCTTCTGGTCAATTAACTCAATCTAATATTGATGTAAATTGTGCTGCAGTAGATACTAAAGGATTGAAACAAACTGGTGACATAAGGCATACTTTTGAAATAAATAATAACACTATAGTTACTGCAAGTAGAGCAGGAATTACTGCTTATGATGGTGCAAAAATTTCTGCATCTGATAATACTATTTCAGGTGTTGAAGATAGTTCCGGCGTTGCCATACGTTCCTCGACGGCTTCTCTATACAACAACATCATCGGGCCGATTGGTGGGTATAATGGAATTTGGATTTACGGTTCTTCTGAAGTAGTTGCTATTGGAAATACTATTCAAGACACTGCTAGAGAACCTGTTGTTCACGGAGAATATCACTATAGAGACCAAGGTTGGCCTTCAGTTCAACCGACAAAATCTAGATTATACATGGAAGGAAATACTATATCAAATAATTCTGGAACTTGTAACTCTCAGTCTATGTATGGTGGAGATTTTCAATGCCCTGCAATACATATTTTCAGAACTTCAGCAACTCTATACAATAATACAATCACCAACAGTGTCGGTGATGCATTAAGAATCAAAGGCGGTATCGTGAATGTTCAAGGAAATACTATGGAAACTGAAAGTTTCGGCGTAAACATTTCTCACCACGATGATAATTACGGCAATAAATACGGCTCAATTGGCTACTTTTCTCAAAATACAATAATTAATGCAACTCAAGTGTATAATATTACAGAATCTCGAGTTACAATTCAATCAGAATATATTCCTGATGCGGGTGGAGATGAAATTTTCCCAATTCAGATGAGATGGCTCGGAGCACAGTGTCCTGCTGTACAAAATGAGTGTCTTAATGTTCCAAATACCGATGAAATGCCTCCAGCAGGTATGCCTATGTCTTTGGAGCTGGTAAATAACTCAACGGTTCTATCCTATGCAGGACTTCAAAATTTTGACACCTCGAAGATTCATGTCAAAAACCAAAATACTCCATGGGGTACACAAGTTCGAGAAGGTGAACTGGTTAGATTCCAAGTCAAGGCATTGAATAGCGATGTTGATGGTGCGACAGTGGTAATCAAAAATTCCACTGGTTTCCCACTTTATTCATTGACTACAGACCAGTTTGGATATACACCTGAAGTAACTCTTCCCAGCAACTTCTACTTGGACCGTAATTGGAATAATCAGGTCGGCGAGCAGGGAGTTACAGTTGTGCTAGACCCTGGGCCGCCTGCTATAACCACTGTCATGGATGAAAATACATGTTCGGATGGCTATGATAACGATGGAGATACATTGACTGATGACGATGATCCTGACTGTGCTACTGGAAGGGAAATTCCATCATATAGCGTTGAAGCATACAAGTTTGGTAAAGGTGTTTTTCAATCTGATTTTAATCTAACAGGGCCTATTGACGATATAATCAGTCTCGATAATATGCCACCTAGTGTGACTTTGACTCAACCCGAATTTACTTCATTTGCCCGTACAGTTTCGCTTAGCGGGACTGCTTGGGATGGACTTGCACCTCCTTACGCAACAGATATTATTTCTATGCAGAAACAATCTGGTTATGTCGAAGATGTTCAAATCCAACCACCCGGCTCTAGTCAGTGGTATTCTGCTACAGATACTTCAAATTCAGGTGGATTGATTACTAAGGAGATTTATCCTTTCAGTACGTGGACTTTTGATTGGGATATGTCTTCATATCCAGAAGGTGAGGGAGATGTAACATTCAAGGTTCGTTCATATGATGGTTTGGAGTATTCCCCGATAACAGTTAGAAAGTTTAAACTGAATTTGGAAGCGCCAAATGTTGTTATCAATACTCCTTCAAATGGACAAACACATACACCTAGTTCGGCTAAAGGTTCTATTGTTTCGTTCAGTGGAACAGCATCTGATCCTTATTTTGGAATTCTAGGTAGTGATATTCAGACAATTTGGTTTGAAATACGTAATGAGGCAAATGGTCAAACCTCAAAGTTCGGTCTTAATTCTGAGGTTGGCCAGTCACTAACTGCTTGGTCTTATGATTGGGATTATTCGATTTATCAAACTGGAACATATACGTTTACGATTTGGGCTTCAGATAGTGATTTCTGTAAGAATGATTACAATGCTGAAACTTGCAAGGAAACTTCGATACAAGTTAATATCGAAAATGATAATGCTGAGCCAGGAATTGTATTAGAGAGCATTTACGACACTGAAATTATCAGAGGAAGCGACTCAACTCCGATATCAGGATATGTATGGGATAATGATGGAATTGTAACACGTGTTGAGATTGACATCTATGAAGGTGGTAGATCGACAGGTAACTCCCCCACAAACATAATCATTAGACAAGATCAAATCGATAATGGAATTTTTAACTCTTCATGGGACTTGAATAATGTCTGGAAGACAAATACCCTGCCACATAACTCAGTTTATGAAATTGTCATGCGTTCTTTTGATGGCGAAGATTTCTCTGAAGAGGTTTCAGTATTCGTTACTATTGATAACTCAGTAGATAACTTCGCTCCAACATTCGATCCTTCAGGTTGGGCTAATACTGTCAAGGTATATTGTGATGAAGAATCTAGAAATTTGAACAGATGTGGTAAAGGTGCAGTTTTTGATTTGAATGAATTCTTTAACGATCCTGAAGGCGCAGTTTTGATTTTCGAAGTTTACGACGACCCTAGTACTGAACTTGATAACTTCTATGATTCATATTTTTCAATATCAATAGATGGTATTGCAACATACAATCCTTCAGCAACTCGCTCGGATAATATTGATAGTTGGTCACTGGAGAATGTAAAGTTCAAGGCTACAGATAATAGTGAATTATTCACTCTCTCTCGTTCTGTTAACATAGGTATTGAAGCGATTAAGTTCACTGTAGTCCGTGATGATACTAACTCAGTTATAACGACTTCAGACCCCGCGTCTTTTTCAGGTGTCGGACTTCCAAATAGCTTGGTTAAAGCTAGATTTGATTCTGGTTCAGGTCAAGAAATAAATTCTACACGTGTTCTTTCAGATGGCACTTGGCAAATGTTTGTAACTACTAGTCAACTTGGCTCAGCAGATTACAGAACAGTAGTTTTCGAAATGGATGGCCAGTTATTTAGTTCTAATAATGATGAACAAAATACAGAATTTAAATTATCCATGGTTTCTGAAGAGGAGAGTTCAAATTTACTTTTGATAATAATTATTGTAGTGGTGGCACTTGTCGTTTTAGTGGCAGTAGGGGCATTCTTCTTTACATTTGAAGATGAATTAGAAGAGGAATATTTCGAAACTGAAAACCAACAACAATCAGTAGACCCTTATGCGTGGGCAAAACAGAAAGCAGTTCCAGAAATTACTCCACAGCAACCAATTCAGCAAGTACAACAACCTGTCCAGCAGGTTCAGCAACCAGTTCAACAGCAGGCAACTACTTCTCAACATCCCGGATGGATTTGGGATGTTGAAACTAATCAATGGGTGCCTGACCCAGATTATGTCCACAACCAGTAATCGGGGTGATATTATAGCTACTAATGCTAAACCTGGCGTTCAAGAGAGAATACTCTTGCATTTGTTAGACTACTCTGATTACAAAAGTAGTGTAGAAGTACCCTTCTCTCTTTCCCAAATGGGCATTGCCAATGCTGTAGCGATTGCTAGGTCAAATGTTCCTAGAGCAATTGCAGGACTGAAAGATCAGGGTTTGCTAATTGAAAGACAAGCCCACGTTAAGGGAGTATCTAGAAAAAGAAAGGCGTATTTCTTGACTGACTCAGGAATGAATATTGCAGAAGAAACATGGAATGAACTCAGAAACTTTCAGTTAAGGTGTATACTTGAGGATGGTCAAATTGTTAGTACTAGTCTAGGAGATATTAATTCAATTCTACCCTTTAGTATGCGCTCTGTAGATATAATTAGGTATATGGATGAAAATTGTATATTGGACATTCGAATGCTGTCAGCTGATTTGATTGAAAGAGATTTGTCAAAACATGTTGAGAAGCAACTGGTTACTGCTCTAGGTGATTTACCAAGGCTAAGACACTTCTACGGAAGAGAAAAGGAATTGGATAATATGTGCAATTTACTAGATGCACGAGCAACAACCCTAATGGTTCCAGGTATAGCTGGGATTGGAAAAACAACCATGGCTTCGAAATTGATTGAGAGGTTCATGCATAGAAGGAATTTATTTTATCATAGATGTCAAGACTGGGAAGGTTCAAGATCATTTTTTGAATCTATTGCTGACTGGTTAGCGAACATCGGTGATTCTAATTTTGCCGATTACATCGCCACCACACCTGTACCAAAGCCAGCAGACTCAGCGAGATTGCTAATCGATGCTCTAGGTGGTGCACCATCTCTTATTGTGATTGATGACTTTCATAAAATCTCTGATACCACCCTCCATCAAACATTCCAGGCGATGGCTCTTGGACTATTGGGCAGTGAGGAAGAAATTGGACTGGTATTATTTTCCCGTTCTTTCAAGCCGGTAGTACCAACTAAGGATGCTGAAGGTAGAATTGCTAGCCTAGTTCTGCCATTAGATGGACTTGATTCGGATTCTGGAAGAAAATTACTCAGTAGTTTCGACAATCTTGAAGAAGAACAATGGCTGTATATACATGGAATTTCTAGAGGACATCCTCTTGTTTTGGAATTGATTAATCGTGGTGCATCAGCAGGTACTTTCCACGAGACGTTAGAGAATTATGTAACTGTAGAAATATTTTCAAAGTTAAGTGCTGAACAAAAAAGATTACTTTCAGCACTATCAATATATCGAGAGCCAATCCCAATAGAAGCATTAAGTGAACAGAGTTTAGATATTGATGAACTTGATTCATTAGTTGAGCAGGGATTGGCAAGACAGGTTGAATCAGAGATTTACGATGTGCACGATTTGATTAGGGAATTTTTACTTCGTAGTTTAGATGAGCAAGTCAAGATTGAATCACATGTTAAGTGTGCAGAATGGTATTCTAAAGCAAAGCAAACACCTGGCTTCACCATCGAATTAATCTATCATTATATTAGTTCAAATCTAAATGAAGAGGCAGCAAAAATAATTGTTGAAGATGGTCGAAATCTTGTTTCACTTGGTTATATGGAATTGCTCGGATTGATAGAAAATATCGATCTACAAGATGTTGAAATAGATTCTAAAACGAGAATAAAACAATTACAGGGGGAAATATTAGTGCTGATTGGTCGTTTCGAAGATGCCAAAGAAATTTTTGTCGAGGCTGAAGATGGTGCTAAAAAGTTGAAGAATATTTTAATTAAAGCCGAGGTACTTTCCGCTCAAGCTGATATTTCTCTAAAGCAAGGTAATCTGGATGAAGCTCTTTCAACGCACAATGAAGCGCTAAAGAATTTCATAGAATTAGGTGATGCACAAGGTGCTGCAAGGTGTTACAATAACATGGGTTATCTGTTGAGACGAAAAAATGACCGTTCCAAGGCATTGGAATCATATGGAGAAGTGGAAGCAATTCTAGAACAGAATGATGATGTCGAATTGATATCAGCTCAACTAATTTTAGCTCGCTCATTCTTAGATTTAGGCGAGGTAGAAAGAGCAAGAAAGCATGCAATGAATGCTTTCGAGAAAACCGATAATTCAGAAAACCAACAGATTCATGCTCGTGCTCAAGCAGTGCTTGGTAGATATCATGCAAAAGTTGGTGATTTGGATGTCGCTTCACATCACTACACGAATGCTCTTGAGGCTATGGGTGAAGAAGGAGATATTCTTGCTATGGTTGACATTACTATACTTCTTGGAGAGGTTCTTCAAGATGCAGGAAGAAGTGATGAAGCTATGGAACACTTCCGTGAAGCATTGATTATTGCAGAAGCTAATGATTTGAGAATGCAAATTGGCGAGTTATTGACCCGCTTGGGTACAGTTGCATCTGACAAATCCCGTAGAATGGAATATCTCCAAAGAGCATTGGCTGTATTCCGAGAACTTGGTGCCAAATCAAGAATGCGAGAAGTACAGACACAAGTTCACAATGCTGTAATGGGAATATGATTACTGAGGCCTGTATAGTTGTAAACTTGTAACTCCTTCTGAATGTACTACCCAAATTGTACTAACTCCCGATAGTTCAACAGTTCCAGTATGTTCTCCACTACCGGCACCAGAAATTGAAACTTCCATGTCTAGAGTGCCACCATTATCTTTGAGCGATAAAAATTCATTGTTAAGGCTCAAGGTAAACAGATTTTCATCTGCCTCAGTCGCACGCCAGTAGATAGTTTCTGAGTACTCCACGTCACCCATTCTACTTGCCTGATCAGCCCTTTCTACCGCAGCAGCAATGTCGTCCATGTTTGCTTGAATTGCTTCTTGATTCCAACGTTCTCTAGTAGCAGTTTCAATATCCCAAGCCCACATACTGAACATTGAAAGTAATAGGACTCCTAGTAAAAATGTGAATATGTAGCCCAGTTCAGTAGCTGCGCCATTAGTATCCTTACTGATCGCTGTATTTTTCATCCAATCGCCTCCTGCATGAGAACATCTAGGGATGAAAGTTGCAATGAAAATTGAATTGGTTCACCATTAGTATGCCAAACCGCTTCGGATGTTCCAATACTAGGGTCAGGCACCCATCCAACGTAATCATTCAGTAAATCCAACCTACCCGGATAAATTGTCCAATCTTCACTTAGATCTAGCCCATCTGAAGCATCATTTGCAATAGCAACTCCATATGGCTCAGCCCAACCTCGTCTCACCTCATAAGCAACTTCAGAAGCCAAAGTTTGCCTAGATGATAGTTCGATGTCAAGTGTTAATTTTCCTCCTCCGCTGATTCCATCGGTTGCTGGATGCATTGAAGGAATAGTCGCAGCAAACCTTGGTCCTGGTCCTGCACGGTCTACAGGTTCTCGAATTATGGTAGGAGAAAATTCGGGATGATTAGTTACAATGTCACCACCTGAATAAGCAACCTCCATTCCAGTAATTGAAGAAGAGAAAGAGTAAGTTAGACGAGACAGATGGAATACCCATGAAGTCGCAAGATTCGAATGTGTGGATGCGCCGTTGTGACCAATAAGTGTTATTTTCATACTAGAAGGAAAATTTCCATTCTTCCATGATTGTTTGATAGTTAAATCATCCTGTCCAGCAAGTGATTCCCAAGGGAGCTCTACAGAAATCCATCCGCTAGCCATCATATTGATTGCACTACACCTTTGAATTCCGTCATGCGGAGCTTGTATTAATCCACTATTGCCCTTGATATGGTGAATTTTAACTGGTTGCCCTTCAACAACACTGAAATCATAATTCCCTGAGTTAATTTCTTGAATTTTATTTTGTATGTTATTGCTTATCTCTCCATCCAAAACCGAACTACCAGTAATGTTCCATGTGCTTGAAATACCGGCTCTGGATATTGATAATGAGTTAGAAATTCCATCATCATCTATCAACAATCTGTGAACTTTACCTGAAGATGCACCTGTGTCAGATGCTCCAACTAAGTGAATCCCCCCCGGTGAACTTATTCCATTGGTAACTTTCCAAGTTACAAAAATGTCACCATCAGCATCTATTAGCGGTGCTCCTTCAACGCTGGCAGGAGGCCAAGAAACACTAGTACTCCCTTCTGCTGGAACAGAAGTCCCTCCACCCCTCCAAGTTACAGTAACACTGCTAATTCCTGGATTAGTAAATACTAATTCTCCATCCAATGAAGGCGAAATAAATTCACTTCCTAGATAGTTTCCATCTGAACTGATTAATGATGTTGAACCACTATTATTATCTAAATCGGTTTGAATAATCAAATGAGAATCAGTACTAGTAGAGATTCTTACAACATCCGGTTCTGAAATTGTAATTTCTTTTGTATATGCCACACCAGCTCGAAACTCATTTTGATAAATAGCAAACTCTTCGATTACCTCGTTCGATGTTTCGATATTGATTTGATTCGAATCTTCGCTCATTATGTGAATTCTACTGTCTCCTACAT
>MDTA01072702.1_pt1 | contig 10277 bp, 15 predicted proteins | sample 811151 | NCBI WGS metagenome assembly MDTA01 (sample SAMN05326648, study PRJNA326480) | marine metagenome | isolation source: seawater | place: Indian Ocean: South | collected 2010 | reverse complement strand
ATAAGAGAAGACAAACGAGCTAGGAGACAAAGTAAGGCCGCTTCTACTAGGCTTAGAAAATATGGTAAAAAAACTTATAAATCTAAATATGGATGGGAATGTTGATTGACATTTTTTGGTTTGATGCTACAATATAAAATATGTTAGACAAGATAAAAAATATGTTTCCAGGTGCAAAGAAACAATCAACTAAAAAACAGTTGACTGAAAAAGAGATTGCAACTAATAAAGGGGAGCCTTACATAAAAGTTTTGGATACTAATGTTGATCCTAAAAATCCAAAAATGGGATATTTCGAATTGGATTGGAACAAATATTTTGTTGCAAATTTGAAAGAACATGGTTTTTCAGGTTCGACAGACGAAGAAGTTGTGGATCATTGGTTCAGTGTGTTATGCAACACCATTGCTGAAGAAGGACAAACAATCGGTCCTGCAAATGACTCTCTTGTTAAAGAAACAAAAAGAGAGGATGGAAAAACTGAAATCTCCTAAAACATATCTACTTTTTGATTCAGCTAACACTTTTTTCCGTGCAAGGCATGTGGTTAGAGGTGACGACGTTGAAACCAAACTTGGACTGGCTCTGCACATATGTATGAACAGTATTAAAAAATGCTATGAAAGATTCAAAGCTGACCATGTAGTATTTTGTTTCGAAGGTAGATCTTGGCGTAAAGATTTTTATACGCAATATAAGGCAAACAGAAAAGAAACAAGAGATGCTATGACTCCTGCCGAACAAGAAGCTGATAAACTTTTTTGGGAAACATTCGATGAATTTAAAAATTTTGTGACAGAAAAAACTAACTGCACTGTATTACAACATCCAGAACTAGAAGCAGATGATTTGATTGCAGGTTGGACTCAATCTCATCCAAATGACAAACACATAATTGTAAGTTCGGACACTGACTTTTATCAACTTTTATCAGAGAATGTATCACAGTATAATGGCATCACTGATATATTTGCTAATACACAAGGATTTGTTGACGATAAAGACAACCCTGTAATTGATAAAAAAACAAAAGAACCAAAACTTCCACCTGATCCAAAGTGGTTACTGTTTGAAAAATGTATGCGTGGTGATTCATCTGATAATGTTTTTTCTGCATATCCTAAAGTTAGGAAAAATAAACTATTAGAAGCATTCAATGATAGAGAGAATCAAGGCTTCAATTGGAACAATCTGATGTTGAGTCGTTGGGTTGATCATAATGGCCGTGAAAGAATAGTAAAAGACGAATACGCAATCAATCAACAATTAATTGACTTGACTATGCAACCAGATTATATTAAAGTAAAAATAGCTGAAACTATCGCAAATGCTACTGACCAAGCAAAAGCAGTTGGCAACGTAGGCATACATTTGATGAAGTTTTGTAGTAAACATGATTTAGTGAGGATAAGAGATAATGTTAAGTTTTATGCAGAACCTTTCAACGCAAGATTCTATCAAGACCAGGCAGTTGCTGGCTGATAGATTTTGGATAATAGAACAAAATGGCGTTAGAATAGGAACTATTCAAAGACACGATGACAATAATTTTATTGTCACAGGCACTGATTCATCAGTAGCAACAATGACCAAAAAAGAAATTGGTTCACACTTTGAACTATTTGGAAAAGAAATAGTTGAAGTGGTTGAAAATAAAGATACTGTTAAAAAGGAAATATATGGATACGAAACAAAACATATTCCTTACAATCCAGTGCTTGATGTTAAACACAAAATACCTTTGTATGCCAAGTCGCCTAATTCAAATAACATGTATGCGGCTGGTTATTACATTGTGCATTTTCCTAAAGGCTGGGTAAAAGGATTTTGTCCTAAACTAACTACGTTAAGTAACAACGAATTTCAAGGGCCATTTAAAACAGTGGTTGAACAAAGACAGGCTTTTAGTAATGTCAACAAAGGTTAACGACACTTTACATCTAAAAAATTTTATAGAACAAATTAATAGGGCTGATAATGCCAAGCAAAAGGAAGTTAAGGTAGATATTGAACTTGCTAAACGTGTTAGAAATGCACTTACTTCAATATTAATACACATGGTTGAATTGCAAAATAGAAAAGCACCCGAACAAGACTCAAATGATATAAGTATGGATGGAGGAGGATTTAAATGAACATTATATGGAGTAGACAAGGATGTGCCTATTGCGATATGGCAAAAAATTTATTAGATCAAAAAGGCGTGGAATATGAGGTTAAAATGATAGGTGAAGGCTACACTACAAATGATTTATTAGAATCTGTGCCTTCCGCTAGAAGTGTGCCTCAAATCATTCTTAATGATACCTTAATAGGCGGTTTCAAAGAGCTTAAAGAACATTTCAACTTATAAATCGCCCTCAAAACACTATAAATACTCATATAATGAGTAGACCAAAACCAAAGACTCTCTTACAACATACAGGTAAGAAAAATTACAAAATGGAAGAAGTTTTAGAAGCTTCTGCCATCTATGCCGTGTTTTATAAAGGCAAGCCAATAAATCTTAAGTCTTCTTCTATTATTTCCAATTATCCTGGACCAAAATACAAAAAAGTATCGTTTTCAAATCCAGGTCATGCCCACAATCTTGCACAAAAACTTAATGTTATGTTTAAGACATCTGACTTCCAAGTGTTTGAACTTACTGAAGGCAAGTTGTTGACCGATGAAACTAACTAAAATAAATCTAGCCAAACTAGTGATAGCCAACTCTAACTTGGATATTTCAGAATCCAACTTAGTAAAATTAATGTTTAGAAACTTTGTTAAAGACGATGCAAGATTTCAACTCACATACAAAGGATTTCAATTCTTAAAACACGCAGGAATAAAAGCATACAAAATTAAAATTAAATCAAAGCTATCAATAAAAGCAATTATTAACATAGATCGAGCATGTCCTTGCCCATATTACATATCACCAAAAACAATGTATGTGGTAATGTTCGCCCAAAAACCTGCGGTTATATTACAGATGTTAGATGGCGATGCAGAACAATTTAACATGTAAAAAGCACTGGGCATAAGCACCAGCGAGGCCTTAAAACAGACGCACAGAGACCTTAAAATAAGTTTTTTTAGTATAAAATCGTTGATTCTAGGCAGTTTATAAGTGGTTGACACTATATCTAATGGTATTATAATAAAGTTATATTAGATAATAAGGAGCACATTAGATGAGCAAAGACACTAACAAGACAATAGAAACTACAAGACAAGTAGGCCCTAAACAGGCCACCTTAGCACTGAAGCACTGTATTGATATCAAGCGACCTGTAATGATATGGGGAGCTCCAGGTATTGGTAAGTCCGATGTCGTAAAGCAGATTGGAGACGAAGAATCACGTGAAGTGATTGATATAAGATTACCATTATGGGAGCCAACTGACATCAAAGGCATTCCATTTTATAATTCTAAAACAAACGCAATGGAGTGGGCTCCACCAGTTGAACTACCATCAGATCCTAAAAGTAATGCAATTTTATTTTTAGATGAAATCAATGCGGCACCGCCAGCAGTACAGGCGGCGGCTTATCAGCTGATATTGAACAGGCAGGTTGGAGCATACAAATTACCTGAAGGTGTGTCCATAGTGGCCGCTGGTAATAGGGAAACAGATAGAGGTGTTACATTCAGGATGCCGGCTCCCCTTTCCAATCGTTTTGTTCATTTAGAAATGAAAGCTGATTTTGAAGATTGGTTTGAATGGGCTACAAGAAACAATATACATGCTGATGTGGCTGGTTATGTTTCATTTGCAAAACAAGATTTATATGACTTTGATCCAAGAGGCTCTTCCAAAGCATTTGCAACACCAAGAAGTTGGTCTTTTGTAAGTCAATTATTAACAGAACACCTGTCGGAAAGTGTGCTTACCGATCTAATAGCAGGTGCGGTAGGGGAAGGTTTAGCGATCAAGTTTATGGCTCATCGTAAAATTGCCGCTGACCTTCCTAACCCTACTGACATCTTATCAGGTAAGATAAAGACAATGTCAAAGAAAACTGAGGTAAGTGGACAGTATTCTTTAGCAGTATCCATGTGTTATGAACTAAAAGAATTTGCTGACAAAAAAGACAAGGACTTTGATAAAAAAGCAGATAACTTCTTAAACTTTATGATGGATAACTTTGACACTGAGCTGACTGTAATGGGTGCCAAGATTGCACTAGCAACATATAAGTTACCTATGAAGCCGACCAAACTAAAGTCATTCAATAAGTTCCATGAAAAATTTGGAAAATATGTTGTGGCTAGTATGGAAAATGCCTAGTTGACATTATAGTATTTGGTAATATAATAACACTATGAGCACACAAAGAACAGACGTAGAAGAAAAAATTATAACCGCTAGAGTATCTCTGTTGTTGAAGAAGCCTTTCTTTGGCAACATGGCGGCTAGATTGATCCTTAAAGAAGTAAATGATATTCCAACTGCGGCAACAGATGGTAAACATTTATACTATAACAAAGACTTCATTAACAAATTAAATGTAAAACAGACTGAATTTTTATTGGCCCACGAAGTTTTACATGTGGCTTTCGAACATATGTTACGTAGAGGAGACAAAGACCCACAAGGTTGGAATGTTGCTTGTGACTATGCAATTAACCAAATACTTGATGATGAACGTATAGGTGAAAAGCCAACTGGTGATCTTGCTCCTTTACTAGACAGCTCATATAGAGGCATGGCGGCAGAAGAAATATATGGCAAACTTGATGATTGGCAGAAACAACAACAAACATTAGATGTACACATTGATCTCGATAAAGGAGAAGCAAAAGTAGGAGATAAAAAAATAAAAATAGGAAATGCATTAACACAACAAGAAAAAGATCAGTTGAAAGATGCGATAAAAAATTCATTGCTACAATCTGCCAAAGCCGCTGAAACATCAACAGGTGATAAAGCTGGTAATATACCAGCTGGACTAAAAAGGTTACTAGCTGATATTACTGCTCCTAAATTAGACTGGAGACAGTTGTTAAGGCAAAATATTAAAAGTCAAATCAAAAACAACTACACATGGTCAAGACCTTCACGTAAAATGTATTCTACAAATGCTGTGTTGCCTGGACTTGATGTAAACAATGAACTTAATATTTGTATTGGTATTGACACATCAGGATCAATTAGTGAAAGTATGCTAAGAGATTTTTTATCAGAAATAAATGGAATCAAAGATGAGTTTGATGCATATAAAATACGTATGTGGTGCTTCGATACAGAAGTTCATGCAGATAACACTTATGAAACTTGGGACGGCAAAGAAATTGAAGAATATACTCCACAAGGATATGGCGGCACTGATATTGCAGTAAATTGGAAATATATGCAAGAAAACAACATTGTTCCCGAAACACTTGTGGTATTCACAGACGGTGAAACTTGGGATCGTTGGGGTGATTCAGATTATTGTGATACATTATGGGTCATACACAGTGGAGATAAAATAAAACCACCTTTTGGACAAACCGTTTATTATTCTTGACAATCGTATACAGGATAAATTATAATATACGTATATTATAATATAAAGGAGACGACATGTCAGAAGAAACAACTAACATACCACAGGATGGTACAGTCACTACTCCACAAGCACAGGCTCCGGCACTGACCGTAGCTGATCTAAGAAATGTAAGAGCTATAATTGATCTTTCATCTTCTAGAGGTGCTTTTAGAGGTGCTGAACTTAAAACTGTAGGTGAAGTATACGAAAAACTAGATACTTTTTTAAAGTCTGTTGATGCAGAAGCAGAAAAACAAAAAGCAGATGCACCAGCAACACCGACTGCAGAAGCAGAAACTAAACCAGCAGAGGACAAATAATGAAACACGTAGGAAATTTAAAGACAACAGGTGTTAAGGTTATCGTAATCAACAGAACTTTGCCTGGAGATCCGATGTCTTGTCTTGTTATTGATAGACAAGCACTGCCCCCGTTTGAATCAGATATAGTAGAAGATCTGTTACAGTCTACTGAAGGCCAAGAAGCATTTGAATTTGCACATATCCTAGGCAGAAACAGAATGCCATTAGATGATGCAAATGACCCTGCTGTTCAAGAAATAGCACAATCTGTCAAAGGTATTTCAACCTTAGAGCATTTACATAATGGTGGCATGTTGTTAAAACAAGCAACTGAAAATGTGCTAATGATAGATGGGGACTCAGACGCTGTTCAATTAGACAAACTAAATGAAATGATTGCTGAACAAAAAGGCGTTAAAGTCGAAGGTCTTGCAATTCAGGCAGACACAACACCATCAGGTGACAGTGGAAAAAATGAAGCAAAACTTTATCTAAGTAGAGCTGAAAGATTACAAAAACAAGTTGATGCTTACAAAGAAAGAGCATATGAACTTGATCCTGAACTGAAACCAAAAAAAGGAAGACCTAAAAAGAGCACGGAAGAGGCTTAGTAGGTGGCTAGAGTATTTGCCAACGAAGCACTTGAAAAGTGTCAAGAGTTAGGCGTGGACGGAAGATACGAAATGATACTTCTGGCCACTCAGAGAGCCAAGGAAACACGTAAAGGAAAAACTCCTATTTTTCCTACACAAAGGGGACAATCACATGTTGTTAATGCCTTACGTGACTTCGAGACTGGCGAAGTAGATCTAGACGAGCTATGGGATAATCTTATACAGTCATATCAAAAAGTAAACAAATCAGTCCTAACCTCCGAAGACGAAGAATGAAAATCCTAGTTTTTGGGGGTGCTGGTTTTATAGGGCATCATTTAGTAAACCAATTACAACAAACACACGACGTATGTGTGTATGATAATTTTTCTATTTTTGGAGTCAAACATGAAACACAAAAACAAAAAATTATTTCAGCACGTACAAAAAATTGGATCAACGTAGACACTGTAAATGGTTCAGTGGTTGAAAATTCACTAATACAACACACTTTACACAAATTCAAACCTGATGTGATTGTTAACTTGGCCGCATATCCAAGAGTAAGTCTATCTGAAAAGTATCCTGTGTTGAGTGCTGAAGGAATGATTCAAGGACTTATTAATACCATGAACTATCCTGTAAAAAAATATGTGCATGTTAGCAGTTCTAATGTATATGGAAACTATCAGAATGATGCTGATGAAAGTTCAATATGTGCACCAATAAATCTTTATGGGTCACTAAAACTTTCTCAAGAACATTTGATAAAGTCACACGCAAAAAATAAAGGATTTGCTTACAATATTCTAAGACCAATATGTGTATTTGGCAACAATGACATTGGTGATAGACTTGTACCTAAGTTTATAAAACATGCAATAAACAATGAAGAAATATTTTATTCACAAGACACAACAACAGATATCACTTACATTGATGATATGGTACAAGCATTACAGTTGGCCATTGAAAGCAAAATCCAAAATGAAACATTTAACGTAAGTAGTGAACACACATTGACGTTGAAACAGTTAGCAGAACTAATCATTGATCATTATAATAGTAAAAGTAAAATTATACCTGTAAGTAGAGAAAAATATTTTCCTAATAGAGGCTCTTTAGAAATCAGCAAAATTAAAAGTTTATTGAACTATGAAAGAAAATATGATCTTAGTAAGGCTCTTAATAATTTAGATCCAACTTCGATACATTAGGACTTTCTAAATTATCATATAAAGAAATAAACTTTTCCTTTAACCAACGTTCATCATACAAACACATTAGCTCTTGCATGTTTTTATTTGAACCAAACTGTTTGCCCGCATTGGCTCCTGCTAAACACCATTGACTATTTTTACCATTTGCCACAGAGCACCAAGTATCCAGCCTCTTTTTATCATCTGATCTTTTACTGTTTTTATACAAACCAGCTGACAATTTTGCACACTCTCTAAAAGCAGATCTCCAAGTCATATAAGGAGTTTGATTGAATTCAGCTATAGTAGATAGTATTTTCACATGTTCAAAAGGCATACTCATTGAAAAGTCAATCCCCCAATCCTCTATATTCCTGCATATTATTGTTGGATATAATTTAACACCATAGCCACCATAAGTTAAACCATTTATAGGAATGTAGGAATCAAAAGCATAGCATTTTGTTTCAGCTAATCTGTCAGGTTCAAAGTCAAATTTGAAATCAGGATGCACTTGACTTTTGGCAAACACTGCCCAAAAATAAGGCGCTGAACATTCTTTTGCCGCTTTCTTGTAAGCATTAGCCATTCCTATACCTTCTGTATCATGTCTTCTAATGACTTCAAATCCTCTGTCTACAAGTTTGTTATAATTCTCATCAGCATTAGTTTCTTGATATGAGAAAAAATAAATTGGAAATTTACTTTTTATTTCTTTACCAGAATGATATTTTATGTGCGGATAGTCATACACTTGGTCAACAATATAAGATTTTGCTTCCCTAGGTACACATAAAACATTTTTATTTTTTCCAAATACATCAATGTTTATATCGTCCCATCTACTAGGATAATAATCAGGTAAAACATCCTTCATAGGATCAGTTGCTTCTACAAACCATTCATAGTGATGAGTAAATTCATGATTCTTAATTGCTTCTGCACATGACGTACCTATGTCAAATACATTAATTGGTAAAGGTCTTACATGCACAGCATCATCACGCACTTTAATTGTATCAAACCATTCTAACTTTTGTAGAGTATCTTTTTGTTCGTTGAATTTTTTAAGTGGCACATAAAATGTATAACCTTGTTTGTTATTAGGTGATGGCCATGCATGAATATAATTTTCTTCACCAACATCCGGATGCCAACCAAAATCAAATTCTTGATAATCACAAATAGAAGCAGTTATCCAGATGTATTCTGCGTCACTTTTGTTAGAAATACGTTTTAAAAAATTAAACAAATTAGAAAAAATCCTTATGTCTTCTGGCATTGTATCTTCGTGTGGTACTAGTCCAGATGCATTATAAATTGGCACTGACTTAATTCTTTCTACTACATTCTCATGATACTGTCTTGGAGATTCCAAAGTGTGTTGTTTGCTCACAAGATAAGTTTTAGAATCTTTTGTGTACTGATCACCAAACACTTGAATGTATGATTCTTCCCACCATGGCACTGTGTAATCAAAATTAAAATTGCTATAATCGTTGTGGTTGTGTGTTATCCAAAACCAATTTGTTTTTGATGGATATTCTGTTAAAGTGCCGTTGTATTCAAAACAATCATACATTATAGAATACCGAGATACCTAAGTAATCCTATGCCGTCGATTGTAAAATAAAGTGCCGCCATGATTGATACTCCTACTGATCCTCTACTTACTGCACCATAAAAAAGACACACAGCACTTATCTCCCACATAACATAAGCAACAAAGATATTTGGATCAGGCATGGTTACAGCCATAACAGTGGTAGCACCTATTCCAAATACCATGGCCAAAATTTCTGCACAGAATCGCATAGGCGAATTTTTTAGATCATCTTGTAGAAATCTTACCAAGTATCTTTTAGAATCTTTCATCATGAGCAAACTTTTACTTTATACTTTTGTTCGAATCTATCAGCGTCGTTCCGAGTGTTAACCATTGGTTCTCCTCTTATATTGAGTGAAGTGTTAAGGAGCATTGGACAACCAGTTTTCTCATACCATGCTTCAAGTAGTTTACGAAAACCAGGAGAATCAGTACGACTAACAGTTTGCACTCTTGAAGATCCATCGACATGTATTATTGCTGGAAATTCATCCGGCTTTTTACAAATACCAACAAACTGCATGAATGGTGATTGCCAATGGCAGATATCGAAATACTCTTCCACATGCTCTTCTAGTATGGCCGGAGCAAAAGGCCTGAACTTTTGTCTGCGTTTTATTGCGTTTACTTTGTCCTTTATTTCTGGTCCTCTAGGATCAGCAAGTAGGGATCTATGTCCTAGTGCCCTAGGTCCAAATTCAGCTCTACCCGAAGCTACACCCACTATTTTTTTGGCGTCTAATTCGCTGATTAAAGCGTCTACAGGGTATGGTCCTTCGATATTAGTGCCAATGTAAGCCCCAGGAAAAACCACCTGTTTTCCATGCTCTGCAAGTGCGGCTCCTAGTGAAGAACCACAGTCTCCTGGATTTGGCATTATCCATACACTATCTGCATGATCATATAATTTGGAATTTGCCACACAATTCAAAGCCACTCCACCTTGGTATACTAAATTTTTGTTTCCAGTGTGCTCCATTGCTTTGATGCAATATTCTTGTATAAATTCTTCTGCTACTGCTTGGATACTGGCGGCAATGTCCATTGTGTCTGCATT
>MDTA01057809.1_pt1 | contig 10277 bp, 12 predicted proteins | sample 811151 | NCBI WGS metagenome assembly MDTA01 (sample SAMN05326648, study PRJNA326480) | marine metagenome | isolation source: seawater | place: Indian Ocean: South | collected 2010 | reverse complement strand
GTTTCAGATCCAAATTTTGTTTGTCCTAGATTGTGGTTAAGATTAGCAATCACAAGTGAGGGGGATGTTCTTAAGTGCCCATCTGACTTTGAAAAAGATGAGGTAATGGGAAATTTAAGGCATACAACTTTAAAAAAAATATGGGATACTTTTCAAAAAAACAATAGAGAACTTCATTTAGCAAAGAGAAAAGATGAAAGTATAGCTTGTAAAAAATGTCATCATGGAGCTAAGCTAGTACCAAAAAAAGTTGATTTAGGTAGACTTGGGTACGAAGCAACAGACTATGTTTATAGAAAAGAATTTAAGGGTGTTGGTTTAAATAAAGTAAAAGAAATCACAAAAAAATAATTTTTAAATGTACATATCTTTTATTTATAAAGATGTTCAGTACTGTGGACTTGCTATAAAAATAATTTACGAAAAAATTCAACCTTACTTATTTTATATTGATGTAAATTTATTTCCAAGAATTACAAAAGTTAGACATCTAAAAAAAATTACTAATGCTGATGATTTTGAAATTAGTGAGGAAGATCTTATTAAAAATCTAAATCATATTACTTACGATGGCAAATTATTTTCATTCGAGGGATCTCAATTTTTAGATCCAATAAAAAAAAAAATAAACACTCATATAGAATTTCTTAGAAATGAAAGAGAAAAAAACAAAGATTTTAATTTAAAAAATTTTGATAGAAAAATAGATATTTAAGTTGAATGAAAAATTGGAAAGATTTTTGGAGTCAAAAAGTTTTAGGTATAGAAAAATTCAAATTAAATTTTTATTTTAAAAAATTTTTATATAAATTCTTTAAGATCTCATTACCAAAATACAAATCTCAAAATGAATATTGGCAAAAAAGAGGGACAGTTTATATGAATGAATTTTTTGATAGTAAATATGAAAAGAGAGAAATTTTTTTTCAGGATCTCTTATTAAATAATATCAAAGGTCTTAAATTTGACTCAGCTTTTGAGGCTGGTTGTGGGTTTGGTTGGAATATAAACCGTTTAAAAAATGAATTTCCTGAAAAAAAAATTGGTGGCTTAGACTTTAGTAACACTCAATTAGAAAATGCAAAAAATTATTGTAGTAAAGAAATAGAATTTTTTAAAGGAGATATTTGTGATATGCCAATTAAGGATAATTACTTTGACTTAGGTTTTTCCGTTGGAGTTTTTATGAACATTCATCCATCTAAAATTGAAATAGCTGTTGATGAAATTTTAAGAGTTTCTAAAAAATATGTAGTTCATCTTGAATATGACGAAAATCATGCAGAAAAACTTCTTTCTGAAAACAGAAAGTTTAAAAATAATATAATTTCTTATGATTACAAAAAATTGTATGAAAAAAAAAAATGTTAAAATAAAAAAATTTTATAATTTTAAAGATTTTTTGAATGAATATAATATTTTTATGAAGAATTTAAATGACAAATTGGAAACCTGGGAAGACTGGGAAGGTCCAAGCAAATATATTTTGATTGTTGTGGAAAAAGTCATTTAATAATGATCAAAATTGCTCTACTTATAGACTCTAAGAATAATTGGATTGATAATTATTTTACAAAAAGAACATTTAAAAGTAGCTCTAAATTTAATTTCAATATTTTTAAAAAACCAAAAAAAATTAAGAAATACGATATAGTATTTGTTATTGGATACACAAAAATTTTGAAGAAAAATTTTTTAAAAAATAACAAGCTTACTTTAATAATACATGAGTCTAACTTACCTAAAGGAAAAGGATTTTCTCCTGTACAGTGGCAACTTATTAAAGGTAAAACAAAATTAACAATTTGTTTAGTAGAAGCTAGTCATGGTGTAAGAGTAGATTCAGGAAGAATTTATTTGAAATCAAATTTTAAAATACCCGAAACTTCATTATTACCTGAAATAAGAAAATATCAATTTTTGGCAACAATAAATATAATTAAAAAATTTTTAAAAATTTATCCAAATATTTATCCAAAAAAACAAAGAGGACAATCAACTTATTTCAAAAAAAGAACACTTTTAGATAATGAAATAAATATTAATAAATCAATTAAAAAAAATTTTAACTTAATGAGAATTGCAGATAATGATAGATACCCATCATATTTTTGGTTCAAAAATAAAAAATTTATCATTAAAATTTTTGACAATTAAATTATGGAATTAAATAAAAAAAAATTATTAATAGATGAAAAATTACAAATAAATCAAGCGATAAAGCTTTTAGAAAATTCTAAAAATAATATTTTATTTTTACTAAAAGGAAAAAAATTATCTGGAGTTTTTCAAGATAATGATCTAAGAAGAGCCATTATCAATAAAAAAAGTTTAAAAGACAGAATAATAAGTATTTCTCAAAAAAAACCTAAATTTATTTATGAAGCAGAATTGTCAGAAAAAAACGTTTATAAAATATTTAACAAATATAATTGTGAAGCAATACCTGTAATTAAAAAAGATAAAACTATTGTTGATATAATTTTTCTTAAAAAAACAATATTTACAGAAAAATTAAGTGATTTTCCTAAAGTATTAGTAATGGCTGGTGGAAGAGGAAATAGATTAAGACCTATTACTAATACAATACCAAAACCTTTAGCTAAATTTAGAAATAAACCAATCTTAGATTACATATTGAGTCAATTCAATTTACTTAAAGCTAAAGAAATTTTTATTAGTGTAAATTACAAAAAGGAAAAGATAATATCATTTATTAAAAATAAAAATTATAATTTTAAAACCTTTTTTTTAAAAGAACAAAAAAAACTTGGTACAGCTGGACCTTTAAGTCTTATTAGAAATTATCTCAAAAAAGATGAAAATATTATTGTAATTAATGGAGATTTGATTTTTAATTTTAAGATTAAAAATATATTAGATTTTCACTCAAAAAATAATTTAGACATTACTGTGGTAACCAAAGATATTGACTATCAAATTCCATATGGATTAGTCAAAACAAAAAAAAATCTATTAGATACTTTAGATGAAAAACCCAAAATTATGGCAAGAGTTATAGTTGGTATTTATATAATTAACTCAAGTTGTCTTAAAAGTATAAAAAAAGATTATTTAGATATGCCAGATTTTATAAAATTTTTAATTAAAAAAAAAAAAAGAGTTGGTTATTACCCTATATTTGAAAAGTTTAATCACATAACTAAGAAATCAGATCTTAAATAATTAATTTTTAATGAGTAAATTGAAATATTTAATTACATCAAAAAATAAAAAATTTAATCCTAGTTTTGGCCAAAAAGTTTATATGCATCCTTCCTTAAATTTAGATTCTAAAAAAAATGGACTTAACAAATATATTTGGAATTCAAATAAAAGAAAAAAAAAGGATTATTTTTATTTAAAAACTGTCTATGAAAACAATCTAAAGTATTTAACAAAAACCTTAAATTTAATACATAATGAAAAAAAACCTGTTAGTTATTGGAGGATAATAATTGGCCCGTGGTTAATGGATTTTTTAACTTTTATATATGATAGGATCGAAAGTATTAGAAGATATAAAAAGTATAATTTAAAGATAATATTATCAAAAAAAAAAAATATTATTACTCCCAATAGTTTAATTGATTTCGAATATATGGCAAATAATGACGATTGGAATCTTATTTTAGATAGCTTTATTATTCAAAATTACTTTAAAAAAAATTTTAGAATAAAAAAAAAAGTAATTAATTTTAATATTAAAAAAATTTATCATCAAAATCAGCTGTCTCTCAAGGATAATATTTTGAATTATTTAGAAAAAATTATAAATTTTCTTTGTTTTAAAAAAAAAAGCTTTTTAATTTACCAGTCTTATTTAAACAGATTGAATATTTTTAAAATTTCAAAAAATTTCAATTATTTTCAGTTTGTTGATCATAATAATTATTATGATTACACTCAATTTAAGTACAATAAATCATTAAGAAATTTTCTTTTTACTAAAAATAAAAAAAAAAATTTAGATCAAATTTTTAAAGATATATTACCTCACGTTTTACCAAAACAATATTTGGAGGGTTACAAATATTTTATGAATAATTCAAAAAATAAATTTAATGATTTAAAAAAAGTAAATTTCATACTTACAAGTGTAGCATATTGGTATGATGAAACTTTTAAGTTTTTTTTAGCAGACCAAAAAATTAAAAAAACAAAAATAATTATTGGTCAGCACGGAGGTCTTTGTCATAAATATGATCAAAGACTAGATCATATTATGAAAATTTCTGATCAATATTTAAGTTGGGGAAATCAACATTATGAAAATTCAAAAATTTTGAAAATTGGTACTTTGAAAAGTAAAATTGATATTAAAAGAGATAAACCTAAATATTGGGCAGTATTGACTGTAAACACAAGACCGAGATGTTCATTTAGAATTCAGAGTTTAATGATGAATAATCAATATTTTAGTTATTTAGTTCAAATAAAAAAATTTTTAAATAACTTTCCGTTAGAAATAAGAAGAAAAATAGCAATAAAATCTCTTAAGGAAGATTATGGATGGAATGTAAAAGAATATTTTAAAAAAAATTTTCCTGAGATGGATTTTTATGATGATATTGAAATAGAAAAGTTACTCAATGTATCTAAATTACATATTGGTTCTTGGTTAGCTACTATTGAAAGTGAAACTATGAGAATAAATTATCCTACAATTATATTTAATGCAGATAAGCATTTTGAACATTCCAAAAAATTAAACTTTATATTTAATGATTTGAAAAAAAAAAAATTGTTATTTGATGATCCAAAAAAAGCTTCAAATTACTTGATTAGTTTATTTAAGAATGAAAATTTTGAAAAAAAAAATTATAAGAAAAATTATTTTATAAAATATTTAACACCAGAGATAGATTTAAATAAAATTATTAATTATCTAAAAATTAATACTTAATTCTTAAATTATATTTAAAATTTTCTCTACATTTCTCAAAATCATTTTTTTTGAAGATTTTATTGAAATAGGAATTGAGATTGTTCTATCGAGTAAATTTTTTGAATTTGACCACATTCGTTTATAAGATTTTGAGTATCTACTGTCATTTTTCCATAAGTGTCCCCAATCACCAGCAAAATGCCATTTTTTGGCAACTGGCAAAATTCCTACTGGGATTTTTTGTTTTACAAACTTCAAATAAACTCTTTTTGCTAAAAGTTTATGTGGAAATACCAAGCATAAAAAGTCATGTTGATCTGAAGAACCATTATTACTTTTTCTTAGCTGAATAAGTTTTTTTTCTAATAATTTTTTTTTCAATTATTTTAAAATTTCTTTCTTTTAGATATAATATTTTTTTTAGTTTTTTTAATTGGACAATCCCAACTGCTGCTTGCATCTCAGTCATTCTAAAATTAAATCCTCTACAAATAGCTTTATCTAGTCCGCGATGTATATTACTTTTATTTTCATGCCCATGATCTCTTAAAGCTTTTAGTTTAATATACAGATTTTTATTATTTGTAGTAACCATTCCACCTTCACCTGTTGTAATAATTTTGCCAAAGTCAAAACTAAAAAAACCCATCTCTCCTAATGTACCAATAAATTTATTTTTATATTTTACACCTAATGCTTCACAAGCATCCTCAACAATTGGTATTTTTTTTAATTTAGAGATTTTTTTAATTTCATCCATATTACAACTTTTACCAAGCATATGTACTGGCATTATACATTTAGTTTTTTTTGTAATTTTTTTTTGAAGATCTTTAGGACACATTCCTAAAGTATTATCAGTATCTACTATCACTGGTTTTGCGCCAGTCATTAAAATTGACTCAATTGCTGCGATAAATGTAAAAGATTGAACTATAACCTCATCACCTTTACCTATACCTAAAGCCATAAGGGCAATTGTACCAGCTGCAGTGCCTGATGAACAGCTAACAGCATATTTACATTTTAAATATTTGCGAAAATTTTTTTCAAATATTTTTGTTCTAAAAATATTATTTCTCCTTAAATCAAATCCATGAGCAAAAAGAACTCCTTTACTTTTAGTAAAAATATTTTTGAGTTCTCTTAACTCTTGATTGTCAATAATTTCATTGCCAGACATAAGATTATAAATTATATTTTTATATCATTTATGTTCATAAATTTAAAATCAAATTTTAAAAGATATGGTATTACAATTCAAAAAAAAAGTTTTCCTATCAAATTAATCAGAAAAGCAAATAACGAGTTGAAAAAAATCGATTTAAAGAAGAAGAATAACCATATTGTTCTCGATAAAAATTCGAGAATTAAATATATAAAAGATTTAGACTTTCATTACAATTTTTTTAAAAAATTTATAAATTCTAGATTATTGCTAACAGCAAAAGAATTGCTAAATGAAAATGTTTATGTTGTAAATGTGGGTTTGCATTCAAAAACTGGTAAAAATTCAACACCTACACCAGCGCATCAGGATAATTTTTATTGGAGTAGAAAACCTGCTAACGCTCTAACAGCATATGTAGCATTAACTAAACAATCAAAAAAAAATGGTGTAATAAGTTATCTTTTAGGAAGTCATAAACACGGTGTCTTAAAACATAAAAAAAGTAATATTAGAGGTTTTAGTAGTTTTATTGAAAATAAAGATATTTTAAAAAAAAATTTTTTTTCCCCAAAACTTAATCCTGGAGATGTAGTATTTCATCACTGTAATACTATTCACAGAGCTAACCCAAATTTATCTAATGGAGTAAAAAATTCTAGAAAATCTATCGCAATAGTAATTTACGGTGAAAGTGCTTTAGAAAATAAAAAGATGAAAATTTTGTATTTAAAAAATAATCCTAAAATTTAATCGAAGAATTTAATAATGTTAAGACTGTATGATATTAATAAAATTTTTGATAACAAAAAAAATGTTGTAATAATTATACAAGCCAGAACCTCATCAAAAAGATTTCCAAAAAAAATATTTAAAAAATTTTTCGGAAAACCTTATATTTTAAATATATTTAAAAACTTCAAAAATAAATATCAACTCACAGTTGTTGCAACAACAGTCTCAAAAAATGATGATAAATTAGTTAATTTATTAAAAAAAAATAGATTTTCTCATTTTAGAGGAAGTGAGAACAATCTTGTTCAAAGATTTATTGATTGCTGTAAAAATTTAGAGAAAAAATTTAAGATTAAAGATTTTAAAATTTTAAGAGTTTGTGCTGATATGCCTTTTATTAATCCATGCTTAAGTAAAAAATCTTTAAAATTATTGCAAAAAGGAACCGATTACGTTGGTTATTCTCCAGATTTACTAGATGGTTATAACATAGAAGCTTTTTGGTATTCATCTTTAAAAAAACTATCAAAAAAAAAATTAACAAAAATTGAAAAAGAACATATTGGGCCTGGATTTATGAATAATGATTTTATAATTAAACAGTTAAACATTAATACTATTAAAGTAAAAACCAAAATATCTTTAAGTTTAGATTATAGAATTGATTATAAAAATTTGAAAAAATTAGAAAAGTTAATTTTAAGAAAACTTGGAAATAAAATATATGTTAATTATAATCAAATGAAAAAAATAATTAATGATAACAAATTAGATTCATATTTTAGAAAATTGTAACTTTAAGTTTATTTTTAAATACTCAAATTCTTAATTAATTCTCAATGAGAGCATACTTAATCTTAAGGTGATTTACTGGAAAATTTTTTTTATTTTTAGAGTAATTATAAATATCATATTTATTTTTTTTAATAAGTAAAAAAACTATTTTACTTTTATTTACAAAATTTTTGTTAAGTGTTAATCGTTTTTTTATCTTAATTGACTTTTCAATTATAAATGAAACTTTCTGACTAGATTTCCATTTTAAATCATTCGGAAACCATGATAAAACATGTCCGTCTAAACCTAAAGATACGAATACAACATCAAGTCTTTTAGGTAATATATTTTGGTAATTTTTTAAATTTTTCGCAACATCATTTGAAGAATAAAATTTTTTAATTTTTAATTTAGAATTAAAAGTCTTATTTAATAAATGATAATTCTGAAGATTTTTTGATTTAGTACATCTTTCATCCGTCAAAAAATAATCATAATTTTTTTTGAAAATCTTTTTTTTGAAAAGTATTCTATATAAACTTAACCAAGATTTACCTCCCGTTAATGCAATTTTAACTTTTTTATCTTCAATTGATTTCAATTCTTTATCAATAATCTTGATTACTTCTTTTGCTGTTTTATATTGAATTATATTTCTTACTTTCATGACGAATTACCTCATAAATACCTTCGCTTAACTCAGTATATTCATCAAATATTAATTTACGACCAATATTTGGCTCAAAACTATCTTCGCTATCAAATGTAAATGGAGTATTTTTATAGTGAGAAAAACTTCTTTTGTCTAATTTACATTTGATATCGAGTTTATTATTTATGATTTCTTTTATGATCATTAAAAGATCATGTATTCTAATTGTTTCTTGACCTGATAAAGTAATGAAATTATTCAGTTTTTTATTTGATAAAATATAATCACATATTTTTGCGGTATCTCTTGCATGAATATACTGTCTTGTTTCATTTCCATCACCCCAATAATTTATCCTTTTATTTTTAAGAGCTTGATGTACCAAATCAAAAATAGCGTTCCCTTTTTTTGCTCCAGGTCCATAAATAGAACCAAATCTTAAGATATGGTAATTTATTTTATTGTGTACGCAAAAATCTTTTATTAATATTTCACTAATCTGTTTGGAGGTTTTATAAAAACCTCCAAATCTACTAAAAACATAAAGACTACTTGAAAAAATAAATTTTTTGATATTAATTTTTTTACAACTGTTCAAAATATTAATTGTTCCAAGAACATTTTGAGAAATTACATTTTCCATATTATCATTTGAAGACTCCAAATCTGACCATCCAGCTAAATGAAATATATATTTTTTATCTTTTACAGCTTTTGCAACCAATTCTTTGGATAATATATTGCCTTTTATGAATTTTAAATTTTTATGACTAAAGTTAGGCTTTTTAATATCAAAAATAGTTAATAAATTTTGATTATTTTTGAGCATATTTTTACAGAAATATTCTCCTAAAAAGCCAGAGCCACCAAACACAATTATTTTATTTTTCATTAAAAAATTTTTTTAAATCAATAATATTTTTAATACCAATTCGTTGTTTTGCCTCAATAGAAGTACCAGTCATATGAGGTGAAAATATGTTTTTTTTTGTATTCATTACTTTTTTTAATTTGTAAGGTTCGTTAGGAAAAACATCAATATACATTTGAATTTTTTTGGATTTTATCAGTTTGATAGAATTTTCTAAATCAATTATTTTACCTCTTGCTGTATTAATTAATATTGAATTATTTTTCATTAATTTGATTGTTTTTTTGTTAATCATTTGTTCTGTTTTTTTTGTAAGAGGAGTGTGAATTGATATTAAATCTGATTTTTTAAAAATATTTTTTTTTGAAAAAATTTTAAGATTATATTTTTTACAAAATTTTTTATCTATCTTTAAATCATTTACAAAAATATTACATTTAAAAGCAATAAGTCTTTTTACTACCTCCTTCCCGATGCTTCCTAAGCCAATTATACCAAAATTTTTTCCTAGCAAGTCATTCCCGTTTAATTGATGCCATATTCCTTTTGACATTAAGTAATGATTTTCATTTATTTTTCTTAATAGATTAATTGAGTTGGAAATTACTACTTCTGCAACAGATGAAGAATTGCAGCCAACAGCTCTAAATATTTTAATCTTGTTTTTAAAACATTCTTTTATATCGACATTATCCATTCCAACACCAAATTTTGCCACAGCTTTCAAATTTTTAGCAGAACTTATTACTTTTTTATTAAATGGTTGTAATCCTAAAACAATACCATCAACTTTTTTTATCTTACGTATTATTTGATTTTCATTTATTTTGCCGTAATTAAAAATCACTCTTTTGAAGGTTTTTTTAATTGCTCCCCTGAGGATTTTACTTTCAGAAAATAATGGTTCAATAACAAATATTGTTTTATTAATCTTTTTCATTATTTATTTATTTTTCTTTAACCAGTGCTCTGCAACTTTAGATTGCCATTCATAATCAATATCTCCTACACAGTTTTCTTGAATTATAAATCTTTTATTTTTTCCCATCCATTGAAATGGCATAGAGTTATTTTTTTTATTATCAAAAACCTCAATTTTCGATACTGTGCATGAGTGTGTTATAAAATAAGAGTCTGTAGATTTATTTCTATCACCTGAAAGTGAAGTATATTTTTCCATTATTTT
>MDTA01012236.1_pt1 | contig 10280 bp, 3 predicted proteins | sample 811151 | NCBI WGS metagenome assembly MDTA01 (sample SAMN05326648, study PRJNA326480) | marine metagenome | isolation source: seawater | place: Indian Ocean: South | collected 2010 | reverse complement strand
TGGCTTTCGAGGACTCTCGCGAAATTCCTCTTGAGAAAATCGGGTTTGGAGGGCCGTATAAGTCTTATATGAGCATGGATGAAAAAGAGGCCGTGGAGAAGCTCCATAAGGTTTATGGCGAGATGAAGGAGGAGCTGGCCCAGGTTATCGTAGGACAAGAGCAGGTTGTTGAGCAGGTCCTGATGGCAATTTTTTGCCGGGGTCATGCTCTTCTCGTCGGGGTTCCGGGCCTCGCCAAAACTCTTCTTGTCTCAACGGTAGCTAAGGCGCTGGACCTCAGTTTCAAGAGGATTCAATTCACTCCTGACCTGATGCCGGCTGACATTACGGGAACGGATGTCCTCGAAGTGGATCAAGAGACGGGAAGGCGGAGCTTTCGCTTTCTGGAGGGGCCGATCTTCGCGAACATGATTCTGGCAGATGAAATCAACCGGACTCCGCCGAAGACTCAGGCAGCCTTGCTGGAAGCCATGCAGGAGCATCATGTCACCGTGGGTGAAAAGACCTGTCACCTCCCCGATCCTTTCTTTGTACTGGCAACACAGAACCCTATTGAGCAGGAAGGAACTTATCCACTTCCTGAGGCACAGCTGGATCGTTTCCTGTTTAATATCGTGGTGGACTATCCTGACGATACGGAGGAGCGGGAAATTATCCGGAGGGTGACCAGCCCTGGTGAGGGTGAGGTCAATGCCCTTATGACGGCGGAAGAAATTCTCAAGCTTCAGGATATTGTGAAGCGAGTACCAGTTGGGGACCATGTGATTGATTTTGCAGCGGATATCGCGAGGGCGACGCGGCCAAACTCCGGGGAAGCTCCAGAGTTCGTCAAAGACATGGTAGGCTGGGGGGCCGGCCCTCGAGCTGGGATTGCCCTGATCGCAGCGGCGAAGGCTCATGCGGTCCTACGCGGTCGCTTCCACGCCACCACCGGGGATGTCGCTGCGGTGGCTCCCCCAGTGTTGAGGCATCGTGTCTTGACGACCTTTAATGCTGAGGCTTCAGGCGTCACGAGTGACAGTATCGTCGAAATGCTGCTGGAGCATCTGCAGCCCAAGGAAGAGATCAAGATCTAGTTCATCGTTCGTGCTCGCAGTAATATGATCGAATTGGCTTAGAGGCGTCCAGACTCCTGCACATGTCTTCCATCGAAGTTCCTGAATCCATGAAGCTCCTCCCAGAGGAGACGATGGGGATTATGCGAAGGCTGGAATGGCTGGCGCGTAAACGCATGCAAGGAACCCTGACGGGAAAGCATACCAGTCCGGATAAGGGCTTTTCGGTCGAGTTTGCCGAACACCGGGAATATACCCCGGGGGACGACCCACGGAATCTGGACTGGCGGGTGATGGCGAAGAGTGACCGTAATGTCATCAAGCAATATATAGAGGAGACTAATCTGCGCGTTACGATTGCGGTGGATGTTTCCAGGTCGATGGCCTTTGAGGGAGACGAAGCTGCTGAGGTCGACGGGAAGGCCATGTCCAAGTTTGCCTGTGCTCGCTATCTTGCAGCGGCGTTGAGCTACCTTTTCATCAAGCAGGGAGATGCAGCTGGGTTGGTGACCTTTGATTCGCAGGTGCGTTCCTACCTGCGTGCCGGCAGCCGGCCCAGCCACCTGCGTCGTATCGTGGAAACGCTGCATCATTCAGAGCCCGGGGAAGATACCAAAGTGGGTAATGTGCTTCATGAGGTAGCTGAGCGAATCCACAAACGTGGATTGGTTATTCTTATCAGTGATTTCTTTGATGATCCACAGGATATCATCGAATCTCTCCACCACTTTGACTTCAGACAGCACGAACTCGTACTGTTGCACGTGTTGGCAGATGAGGAGCTGACCTTTCCCTTTAAGAACTTCCAGAGATTCCGGGATCTTGAAGGGATAGAGTCGATGCTTCGAATCGATCCGCAGGCCGTTCGGGCCGCCTATCTCGAGAAAGTGCGGACCTTTATCAAGTCCATGGAAACAGCCAGTGGCAAGTTGCAGGCGGACTACGTGCCCGTGAATACCAAGACGCCCTTGCGGGACAGTCTGCTGCGCTACCTTGGCCGGAGAATGCACGCCAGGCGGTAGATTACGGAATGAAATATTTGTCCCAGCGTCTCATGAATTCGGCAGAACAGTCAAAATTAACAGCTGACCAGTAGTTCAGAATGCTCTTCCTCAATCCTTGGCTGCTCATCGGACTCGCAGGAGTTCTGGTGCCCATCATTCTGCATATGATGCGTCGGCAGTCGGCCAAGCCCTTGGATTGGGGAGCGATGCGCTTTCTCTTTGACACGGTAGCGATGCGGCGCCGTCGAATGGAATGGGAAGACATGCTGCTGATGGCGGCTCGCTGCCTTTTGATTGCGTTGCTGGCCCTTGCTCTCGCTCGTCCCTTCGTGCCGCCTGATTCGACGGTTCCATGGGTGTTCGTGCTGCCATTGGCTCTTCTTGGGGTAGGGGCTCTCGGAGCATCCTTTGTTCTAGGGAAGGCCTCAAGCCGCTGGGTTGTCAGAGGGCTCGCGTTCCTGCTCCTTTTCGCAGGGTTCGCACTGGTTCTTTTCGAGCGGCAACTCAATCTGGCCCGCTTTCAGAATACAGGGAGCCGGGATATCGCTCTTGTGATCGACGCCTCGAGCTCGATGGAGATTCCCGGGCCGGCAGGAAAAAAGTCCTTTGACCGTGCTATCGAGGAAGCGATTACTCTGGTGAAGGAAGCCCCCAGAGGCTCAGCATTCTCGGTCATTCTGGGAGGTCCCGCTCCAGACGCAGTGACGGGTGCGCCTCTGACTCACCGGGCTGATGTCATCAAGGTTCTTGAAGAGCTCCGCCCGGTAGGAGGCCCTTTTCGGGCACATGATGCTTTGGGGGTCAGTCTGCTTAATCTCGAGAAAGGGTATCACCGAGCCAAGGAGATCGTTGTCTTCACGGACAGTCAGCGACTCGGTTGGCGCCTGGACAGCCCCTCTGCGTGGACGAATTTCGGGGATGCCGTGAAAGGGCTGCCAAGTGCGCCTAAGCTCATGGTGCGGAGCTTTCCTCCGCCCGAGGCTCTACGGAATGTGGCGGTATCCGGGATCGATCTCTCAAGAGAGGTTGTTGGAACAGACAGGGAGGCTGCAATACGGATAACTGTCGAGAATACGGGGACCGAAGCGGTTACTCCCGAGCCTCTGCAAGTAACGGTAGGAGAGCAAGTTCTTGAGCCAGCAGCGATTGGGCAGTTAGCGCCCGGTCAGGAAGAAACCATTGAGATGCGACATCTTTTCAGGGAATCAGGCCCAACGGTGGTGAAGGCTTTGCTTGATGCCAGAGATGACCTTCCTCTGGATGATACGCGGGAGCGGGTTGTCACGGTGAAGCGCCGGTTACCAATCCTTCTTGTGGATGGAAATCCCAGTGGCGGATTTTTTGAAAGGGCAGCTGGTTTTACGGCTCTTGCTCTGGCGCCATCACCTGAGTTGGTCGAGGGGAATCAGGCCTCTGATAATTATCTGATGGAGCCAATGGTCCTGCCGGCTCCGGAGATCACCACTCTTAAGGACCTGGAGAGGCACAAGGTGGTTGTTCTCGCGGATGTGGCCCGACTTCCCAGAGCGGTAGCGGATCGGGTTGCTGCTTATGTAGCCAACGGCGGAGGTCTGCTGATTCTCGCTGGGCCTCGGATAGATGAAGTCTTTTACAATGGCTGGGATGGGCCCGGTGGGCCGGTGAGCCCTGTAGGTCTGGGTGCTCTGCGGGCTGACGCGGAGGGAATTCAGCCAGCTCCTTCAACTTTTGATCATGAAACGCTAGTGCTCTTCAAGGACGAGCGAAAAAGTGATCTGGGGAAGGCAAGTCTCTCCGGATTTCGAGCAGTGACCGAGCGCCGGGATGGGGGCTCGATAGCGGCTTCCTACTCCAATGGTGAGCCATTCCTGGCCGGGCGTAATTATGGGAAGGGAAGGGTTCTGCTTGCGACCTCCGGATTTGATGTTCGGACTGGAAATCTGACAACCAGACAATCCTTTGTGCCCTTGGTTCATGAGCTCGTGACATGGCTTGCCGGAGCTGGCGGTGTGGAATTGAATGTTGATGCAAACTGGCAGCCGGCTCTGGCGCTGCCGGGAGGTGGAGGCCTTAAGGGCACATACTTTCGAGCAATGGATGAGAGCCGTGGAATTGCCATCGAGAGGGTGGATCCAACTATTCAATTCGATTGGAAAGATCAGCAGCCTTATAAGGGGATGAATCGCGACCGATTCCAGATTCTCTGGGAGGGGCACCTCGTTCCGCCAGTCAGTGGAAATTATCGTTTCCGGATGGAGGTAGATGACAAGGCGACCTTGAAGATTGACGGCCGCACGGTCATGAGAATGGTTGCGACAGGACAGCGGGAAAGTGGCGAGGTCAGGCTTGAGGCAGGAACGCCAGTGCCGATCTCACTTACTTATCAGGAGCAGTATTCCTTCGCGAGTATGAAGCTGTTCTGGCAGGTCCCTGGTGGGGAGATGAAGGTTATTCCTTCCCGAGCTCTTCTCCCGCTTACAGGTAATAGTGAGAAGGAGATTGTGGCTAGAAGTACGGCGGTTGATCCGCGGGGGCAAGAACGTAAGGTGAACGTCTCGGTAGGTCGCCGGGGACGGCTTCTCGAGCTCGAGGGAGCTGCTATCCCGGGGTTGTATCAGGTGAATATTCCTGATCAGCTTGGCGAGGAGCTCGAGGAGTTTGAGGGATCCAAGGTGCCATTGGTCGTAAGGCGCGATGTAAGGGAGAGCCGACTCGATCCTCTGGAGGAAGTAGACAAGGCGTTAATTCGTAAAAGTATCGACCTCGTTGAGGCGCGGAATGTAACGGACCTGCTGGCGGTGCTCAGCGGAAAGGGTTTTGGAAAAGAGCTCTGGAAATTTCTCGCGGTAGCAGCGTTCTTCCTCCTCCTTCTGGAGGTAGCCCTTGCGCGCTGGATCTCAAAATCGCGTCGGAGTGCCGAGGACGTGAAGGTGGAATTTGAAGAGAAGTCCGGGCCTGATCCCGAAATACTGGAAAGAATGAAAGGAGTCAGGAAGGCGGAATGAGCATAGTGCTGACATGGATTCGCGGGCCGCTGATCTTTGGATTGGCGTGGACGCTGATATTCCTGCTTGGAAGGGTTTTACATCTCGGCACGGGATGGCCTCTCTGGACGGTCGCGCTTATCGCGGCTGTAGCAGTCGAGATTATTCTTCGGCTCTACCGCTACGAGCAGGGTGCAGTTGGTCGTAGGAAGGGTGGCTGGCTCACAACCCTGCGCCTCATGGCGCTCGTGGCGCTGGTCTGGATGCTTCTCCAGCCTGTTTTCAGCCGAAAGGTGAACCGGGAACTGGAGCAGGAGATCGTGGTAGTTCTTGATGAATCGGCCTCAATGAATCTTATCGATCCGGGAGAAACCTCCACTCGCTACGACATTGCTGCGGACGCCATCAATGCCAGTGGTCTTTTCGAAGAACTCGAAGGTAAGGTCGGGGTACGGTTGATGCGAGCGGCCCGGAAGGCTCTTGAGGAGGATGAGGAGGCTGCTGAGGGCTGGGACCAGGCTACGGACCTTGCAGACGCGATGACTACGGTTCTGGAACAGGTGCCTCCGGATAATCTCGCCGGCCTCGTCATGATGACGGATGGAAGGCATAACCGGCCGGGCCGGGTTGAAGATGTCGCGCGTCGCTTCGGGATTCTTGATGCTCCAATTGGGGTTGTGGGAATTGGGAGTGAGGATGCTCCACGGGATGCCGCAATTCTCGATGTCCGTTCGCCTGATGCGATTTATCTCGGGGACCGTCTTCGGGTTGCGGCAGTCGTAAAATTCGACGGATATCGTGGTCGCCGAGCGACGGTTCGCCTGAAAAAAGGGGAGGAGATTGTGGAAGAGAAGGTCATTCGTATTCCGCAGGACCATCACCAGGAGGAAGTTCGCTTTAACGATGTTCCCGATGCAGATGGTATCAACGCCTACACCGTAGAGCTGGTAAATCTGGGGGAAGAGTTTTTTGATCAGAACAATAGCTGGCAGTTTGAGACTGCAATTACGGATGCCCGCACCAATGTTCTGATCGTAGATTCTCACCCTCGCTGGGAATTCCGCTACTTGCGTAATTTGTTTTACGGGAGAGATAAATCGATTCATCTGCAGTATGTCCTGCTGGAACCCGATACGATTCTTGGACAGACACTGAGCCCTGTTCCCGCTTCAGCGGCGCGAAAGTTCGGGGATGCACAGGCGACTGAATTGCCGACCAGTGAGGAAGAATGGCGTAAATTTGACGTGATTATCATCGGAGATGTGCCGGCCGATTCGATCGATGAGAGCACATGGGATATCATCCGCAGTTGTGTGACAGAAAGAGCTGCGTTTCTGGTGGCCGTCGCCGGTCCCCGCCACATGCCGCATGGGCTCGAGTCTGAAATCGCCCGTGATCTTCTCCCAGTGAAATATACCCCCGGCAGCCGGACATTTTTTGGGAGTAAAGATCCTCCCTTTCGCCTTCTTCTCACTGCTCAGGGTCGCAATCACCCTGTGACCGCGCAGTCCGATAGCCGTCTTGAGAATGAACGTCTTTGGGGAGAATTCCCTGATTTCCGCTGGCGGCTTCCTGTTGACGGGGTAAAGGAAGGGGCAGATGTTCTTGTAGTGGCCTCCAGTGAGAACAGCGAGGATGCTGCACTGAGTAATGTTGATGATCTGAGCAGCGCGCTTTCACGTTTGGCGCAGCGCAAAGAGAGGGAGGCGAAAAATGCAATTCTGGTAGCCCAGCAAGTGGGGAACGGCAAAGTGGCAATGATGTTGACCGATCGGACGTGGCGATTGCGTGAGGGGGTTGGGGATGTCTACCATCACCGGTTCTGGGGGCAGCTCGTTCGTTGGGGTGCTGGACCGAACCTGCGTTCGGGAACTTCCTCAGTAAGACTCGGAACCGATAACCTCAGCTACACCGGTGATGACCGTATACAGATCACCGCCCGTCTCCTAGATGAGGAAAAGAATCCGGTGAGGGATGAGTCACTCAAGGCGGAGGTCTGGCGTGATGGAGAGAAGCTTACTACGGTCCAAATGAGTTATCTGGAAGGGTCTCCAGGTCTTCACGGTGCGCAGGCAGGGCCGTTTTCCGGCTCGGGAGACTATCAGATCAAGCTCACAGGCAAAAAAGCGACAGACTTATTGGAAATCGATGGAGAGGGAGGAGTCTCCACGGCTTTCCGTGTGGTAGGGGCCATGAGTCCTGTCGAACTTTCAGAAACTACCTTGAACCGGCCTCTGCTCAGTACGCTGGCGGAGCTCTCGGGTGGGCGAGTAGTCACCCCGGATAACGCAAAACAACTGGCAGGGCTGTTTCTTACCGGTGAAGAGACCCGGGAAGAGCTGAGAGAGACCCGGTTGTGGGACCATTGGATCCTCTTGGTGTTGTTTTGCGCGCTATTAACCTCAGAATGGGGTATCAGAAGGGGTAGTGGACTTCCATGAAGAGGGACTACCCAACCAGATTTTCGCATAGACCAGACCAGACCCCGAATTGACACCATCCGATGAGTACGAATTTACCCCGGGAAATTACCAAGCCACTCCAGGCGCTTCTTCGGAGAGTGCGCAGAATGCAGATCCTTCGAGGGACTGCGGCGATGGCGACTGTGATGCTGGGAGGACTTCTGATCTCGATGGCGGCTCATCTTCTCTTCGCGCCCCTCCCGGTAGAGGTTAGTTGGATTCTTCTCGGGTTGATCGGGGTAGGATTGCTCTGGGCTGCTTCCAAATGGTTCGTCAAGCCTCTGAGGGGAAAGATCACCCTGATTCAGATCGCTCGCTGGTTGGAGACGCGTCACCCTGAAATTCAGGAACGGGTTAGTACGGCACTTGAGCTTTCAGATCATTCCAAGGGTGGAGTTTCTGAAGGGCTTCTGCAGCAGCTAGTTGAGAAAGCCGAGGGAGATGTCAAAGGGGTCAACCCGACCAGAGAGGTGCGGGCTCGTCGGGCGAAGCGCTGGCTCTGGCCGGCTGCTGCACTCGCAGCAGTTTTTGTTGCCGTCTTTATTATTTTTCCGGAGCAGTCCCGACGTCTTCTTGTCCGGGCAGTAGCTCCTTTCAGTGATCTGGGCAATGCCGGTGCGGTGCGGTTTACGATCGAGCCAGAAAATATCAATGTCCTTGAAGGTGATGAGGTCAGGATCGTCATCAAATACTCTGACGACAATGTTGAGGAGCTTGCTCTTGTGATGGAGCGTGAGGGCGAGGAACCGCTGACGGAAATGCTCAAGCTGGCAGGGGTGGAGGATGGTATCAGCCGGTTTGAGTATCGTCTTCCCTCGGCGAAGGAGAGCTTTCACTACTTTGCACAGACCGGAAAGGCCCAGAGCGATGGGTTTGATGTGAAAGTCTCGATGTTACCTCGAATTGAGGCAGTGAAGATCGGAGTCGAATTCCCGGAATACACGGGTCTACTCACCGAACAGCGGCCTCTTGAGGATGAAATCTCTGCTCTTGGGGGCTCTACAATCTCTCTTGGGGGAGAGACCACTCCCGGAGTGGAACGAGGACGATTTCTTCTGGATGGTGAGGAAGTTGGCACAGTGCGTATTGAGCGGGGCTTGGAAAAATCGAAGGTTCTCGTGAACTGGACTCTCGAGCCAGAGAAGGGCGGGCTTGGTCAGGTCATGCTGTACCACGAGCTCGGGCGAGAGATCGAAGGATTACGTTTTCCGGTCAAAGTCGAGAAGGATGCGGTTCCTCAGGTGACACTACTGGCTCCGACTCAGCCCGAGTTGCGACTACGTCCGAATGAGCAGGTTCGCCTCGAATACGAGGTTCTGGAGGATTTCGGATTGAAGGCCGTTGCGGTGGATCTCGTCATCAATGGCAGTGAAGTGCCACCCCTGACTGCGTCGGCCGCGAGGAAGGACCCTCTTAGCGCAAATCCTTTATGGAGAGGGGAGGAGACGGTATCGCTCGGGGAATTGTCCGAAAAGTACGATAATCTCGAAGAGGTTCGAATGGCGGTGTTGGTAACCGATAACCTGCCGGAGTCCCTGGGAGGCCCCAATGTGGGTCGGTCGGAGTGGCTGGTAGTCAAGATTGACCGGAATGCGGAGTCGCTGGCCCGGCAGGAGATCAGGGCGCAGCAGAGCGATGTGCGTGAGACTATCAACGAAGCCATCCGGGAGACCAGAGAGGCGAAAGATCGAATGGAGTGGCACGAGGAGAATGTGAAAAAAGAGGAGCTTCCGGAACAGGCAGAGAAGCATCTCGCCGAGGCAAGAGACAAACTTGCGAACGCTCAAGAGCAGTTGGAAGAGCTAGCTGAGCGAATGGAGAACGGAGTTCAGGCTGCCCGTGCGGAAGATGTGCGGGAGGCTGCCGAGGAAGTCGCAGAATCCCGAGAGCGTCTCGAGGAGACTCCCCTACAGGACAACCCGGAAGCTCGTGGAGAAGAGTTGGCGGAAGCCCGGCAAGCGGCTCAGGATGCAATCGAGAAGCTCCAGGAGATCCGAGAGGAGGTTCAGAAAGACGAGGGGCGTCTTGAGCAGTTGGCGCGGTTGAATGAACTCGCCCAGCGTGAAAACGAAATTGCGCGGCAGGCTGAAAATAATGAGCAGCAGGAAGGGGCCGAGGCTGAAGCTAATCCGGAACTTCAGCAAGCGCAGGAGCAACTGGAGGCTGAGCTTAAGCAGCAAATTAACCAAAATCCCGAAGCCCGGGCGGAAGTTCTCGAAAATCAAGCAGACGCGGCTGCAGAACTGGCTGAGCAAGCGGCAGATCTGTCCGAAAGGCAGGAAAGCCTTGCTGATGCGGCGGAGGCACAACTAGCGGCTCAGGAGGAAGAGCCACAGGAGGGTCAGCCGCAGGAAAGTCAGCCGCAGGAAAGTCAGCCGCAGGAGAGTCAGCCGCAGGAAGGTCAGCCGCAGGAGAGTCAGCAACAAAGTGAGGCGGAGCGGGAGCTCGCTGAACAAATTCGAGAGCAATTGCGAGCTGAGCAGGCCTCGATTGTAGAGGATGTTCAGGAGCAGTTGGCCGAGGCTCGGGCGAACCTGGAAGATCGGGCCAATCTACTTCCGGAGGCGGTCGAGCAGGCGAAGGACACGCTGGAATCCCTCGAGGAGAATTTTGGAGAGGCTGCCGCAGAATCAGCTAACGAAGCGGCTGAATCGCTTTCTGAACTTGCTCTTCCCAGTGAGGAACGGGGAGAGCAGCCTGGTGAGGGAGAGCAGTCTGGTGAGGGAGAGCAGTCTGGTGAGGGAGAGCAGTCTGGTGAGGGAGAGCAGTCTGGTGAGGGAGAGCAGTCCGGTGAGG
>MDTA01109251.1_pt1 | contig 10281 bp, 7 predicted proteins | sample 811151 | NCBI WGS metagenome assembly MDTA01 (sample SAMN05326648, study PRJNA326480) | marine metagenome | isolation source: seawater | place: Indian Ocean: South | collected 2010 | reverse complement strand
GAAGACGACGACGACGATGCCATTGGCGAAGAAGAAGACGACGACGACGATGCCATTGGCGAAGAAGAAGACGACGACGACGATGCCATTGGCGGAGAAGAAGACGACGACGACGATGTCATTGGCGAAGAAGAAGACGACGACGAAGAAAATGCATAAAACGCAGAAAATGCAGAAAATGCTGAAAACGCCAATGCTGTCATTGACGACATTGTTGGTGACAACGACATTGACGATCTATAATATTATCTTTAATGAAAAAAATTTTTTTTTGTGTGTGCGTTTAATTAGGCCCTTTTTTTTCTATATATAAATAAAAGCATGAAAAAACACTCCGTAATCAATCTAGGTAAATATACATTGGGCAAGCGGGTCGGAAAGGGTGCGTTCGGGGAAGTGTATGAGTGCCGTTGTCATAAAACGAAAAAACTGTATGCTGCAAAATTAGAAATTAGGAGAAAAAATGGCAGACGCCGGGAAGGCCCGTCACAGCTCGAATACGAGAGTCGTGTGTACAAGATGTTGGAAGGAGGTACCGGTATCCCAAAAGTGTACGATTTTTTCCAATTTGGCGATTACAACTGTCTCATTATGGACATGTTGGGTTCCTCTATCCAGGTGGTTTTTGATAACAACCCCCACAAGCGCCTGCGAATAGACTCGGTCATTGCGCTCGGTATGCGAACGTTGTGTCATTTAGAAGTGATACACCAAAAAGGAATGTTGCACCGGGACATCAAACCGCAAAATATTATGCTGGGGACAGTTGACGACAAGGAAGTGTACCTCATCGATTTTGGCTTGTCGAAGCGGTACATGATTGATGGAAAACATATTCCTTACAAAGACAATAAGCGTGGACTTACTGGCACCCCTCGGTACGCTTCCATCAACGCACATTTGGGAATAGAACAGAGCCGTCGCGATGATTTGGAATCACTCGCGTATGTAATGGTGTATTTGGCAAAGGGTTCGCTTCCGTGGCAAGGGTTGGGGGGTAGGAAACGCATTCGCTCGGACGACGACGTTCCAAACAAACACGAACAGATCCTTCGGGTTAAGCAAGCCACGACGGACAAAGAACTCTGCGAGGGTTTACCAAACGGACTGTGCTCTTTCATCAAACACATCCGAGCGCTCAAGTACTACGACCACCCCCCGTACGATGCCCTCTACACAATGCTCACGGTGGCCTACAACGAATGCTTTCCATAAGCCGTATCTCAATTTTTTTGTTCCGACCGTCGTTAGTGTTCCAAAAATTTTATTTCCCCGCCTAGTGAAAAAAAAAAAATAAATGTCTTTGAATGATTTCGATACAGAAAACAACCCGCGCTACATAGGCAAAGTGACTCTGGTGGTAATCGGTTCAGAAAGTACCCGTCGGACAGACACAACCGTCGTGCAAAAGTTTTACCCAAGGCGCTTGTGGAGGGCGTTGCGACGCGTTGAAGATGCGTTTCGGTCTTATTCTAGGTATTACCAGATCAAGGTTCATTATGAGAATACTATCAATAGTGTTCGTAGTCGGAGCGTAGCAAAGGCAGTTATATCACAGATAGCAGAGTCGTTGACAAAACCTTCAAGCATGGGGACCATTCTCGCCTCGATCAAAGCGTGGGAAAACGGAATATTGGACGACGAGCCAGAAGAAGAAGTCTACCGGGAAGCCCTTCAAGCTCTCCAATACCCGTATTTGAGCGACCCAGAGCGCCACGTGGGGTTTTTAACCGTAAATGTCACGGCGGTTGGTTCCGTGCAAGCGGGGGCGGTCGAAATTGACAGTACGATGCACCACTCTTTCAATACGATCGTTTCTGGGATTTTTTACCAACGAGGGGAATACGCGTTTGATAGAATGTCCATTGATGCGCGTAATATTTTGAACAACATCACGTCAATGTCTCTGCGAAGGGCCCTTCGGGAAAAAACACTTTCCCTCCGCCATTCGCTGGGTCCTGTCGACGGGCTCGACGCGCGTCTCTGTGAGTATCAAAAACGTTCTTTGCAGTTCTGTTTAAATATTGAGAACGGGAAGGAGAAATTTTGGATCGAAATAAAGGATGTGTTGTGGTATAGCCCGTTCTTGTTTCGATTTTCCACAAGCGGAGAGGAGCCCCGCGGTGGTATTCTTGCCGACGAAATGGGACTTGGAAAAACGGTGGTGATGCTCGGGTTAATACTGTCCAACCCCCCCAATCCCCAACGAATAACCACGATCCCGGCTGGTAACACCCTGATTGTCTGCCCAACAACTTTGGTCGGGCAGTGGGTGGCCGAAATAAAGAATAGGATCTCCGACAGCAATGTGTACATTTACCACGGGCAACACCGTGTGCGAAGTGCATCCTTTTTGGCAAGGAAACAGATAGTGGTCACGACCTATGGTATCCTGAGCGCCGACCGCAGGCGCAAGTGGAATGCCGTAGCGCACGAGTACCAAATGCCGCCACCCGCCTTGGAAATGGTCAATTGGCATCGTATCGTTTACGACGAATCACACATACTTGCAAACGCCTCAACAACACAATACCGCGTGGCGACGTCGTTGTTCGGCGACCATAGATGGTGTGTTACCGGTACCCCCGCCTTTGGTAAGTACTACGCCCCCTTCAAGGCACAGATCGGACTTATCTTGCCAACGCTTGGGGCGGGCGTGATACCACCCGAGACCGAATATTGCAACCCCGCGGCGTCCATTGTAATGAAATTGATGGTCCGGCACAGAAAAACAATGCGGATAAACGGTCGGTCCATTCTAGAATTACCACCTTGCACGATAGAGAACAACATTATTGATCTGGATGAAACCACACTCGAGGAGTACGCGACGCGGGAACAAAGTACCCGCACAAGACTACGCCATGCTCTGGGAATTGAGGCGTATCGAATTTTAAATCGTTTACGGAAATATTTATCATCGGGCGATCGGGTGGACATTTCCAACTCGATTGCGTTTAAAATGCTACAAAACGAAACACTTAGAACGGCGGCAGTGCGAAGAATTGAAGAGCAAGATCAGTGCTCGATCTGTCTGTGCTCTTTTGAACGCCCGGTGGTTACCGAGTGCCAGCACGTCTTCTGTGGAACGTGTATGGAAGAGTTTTTTAAGGGCACGAGGGGGGATGCATGTCCCCTTTGTCGTAGCCCCGTTACCAAACATACGGTATACACTATGCTGCAAGACAACGAAGACGGCGAAGACAGCGAAGGTATCGATTCTACCCCGACGTGTAAAATTGACAAGTTAAAGCAGATTTTAAGGGAAGCGGACCCCTCCGACAAATTTATACTTTTTACACAGTTTACAGAAACCATCCATGCTGTACAAGAGAGCTTGAAAGATATGCATATGACATGCGAAAGTATTGTAGGGTCAAGTACCCGATCGAAACGTACGAAAATATTGGAGAGTTTTCAGCGTCGCGAAGGAGGAAATCGTGTATTGATTATGTCGGTTCGGAGCGGCGCCGTGGGCGTGAACCTTACACGCGCCAATCGCATCATATTTATGGAGCCGTTCATGAACCCAGATGCAGAGCAGCAAGCCATTGGACGGGCGTATCGAATGGGCCAAGAACGCCCCGTGACTGTTCATCGTCTGGTGACCAAGTGAACCATTGAAGAGCGAATTGTCAACCGTTTCGCGACACGGACCGATCGAATGGTGGATAACGCGCATGTCCGTTTTAGAGACGACTCGGCGCCTACCTCCCTGTGGAACACGGCGGTTATTCGCGAACTGTTGGAACAAGGGTAAAACATAATATTTTTTTTATATTGTAACTTGTAAAAGATGAGTGGGTCTACAGAAAAATGCATTGTCGCGTTAACGCCGTGCGATGCTACAACAAGTAAGAATTTTGTATGTTACAGTTGTTTCGTTAAAATAATGAACGATAACGGTGCTTCTGCGTCTTTAGACGAGTACGAATCTTGTTTATCTGAGTTTTTGACACTATTGGTTACAAAAAACCCTTCTGTAGAACATCGAAACAATGGATCTCTAATCAATTATGACATTTTCGAAAATTTTGATTTAATAGGTTTTTCTTCCTACGATTTGGAGCGCGAACGAAGTTATGCATGTGTGAAAAACTCCGAACGCGGATCCTGGTTCCTGTGCAACGATCAGGGAGTAATATTGTTAGAGGATGAGACCAGTAAAACCACTACGCGTGGGGAACCCATTCGGTTTTCAATACCGGAAAAAAGTGCCGACGAGGCGAAATTGGACCATCGTGTGCGTGTCCAACTTGGTAAATTAATCAACCCGTCGTCTAAAACACTTCGTGCCGGAGCAAACTGTGGACAACGGGCGGACGTGTTGTGTGACCGTTTGGGACGCGACGTAACCGAACTACAGCAAAACAAAGAAAGATATATACTTAAAATGTTAGAACCAATCTTTTTAGAGTATGCGCGACGGCAATACGAAATCGATTGTCCCAAAAAAGAAGAAAGACCCGACGTGATAAAAATAAAGAAATTGTTACGGATTGATCACAATGACAATATAATTCTCGAAATAAAGAGTTGTGTATGCACAAAAGCTTTTTTGGATCAATTGCTCCTGAAGTATTCCTCCGACTCTGCCTCCGAAAATTTTCTAGATTTCATGGGTATATCTCTCTTTGGTACAAACAGAACAAACCGTAAATCTTTGTTTGCCTACGACACACGTTTGCGTTCTTGCCGTTGTCATGGGTTGTACTTTGACACGGAGAAAGCATTGGAGGACCATTTGCTACAGTATATTTGGCGCGTGTGTCTGACCGTCGCGCATGCGTTTATATTGAGGAATTTTGATGATGATATTGATGATATACGTGAATATGTAAACATGTTAAAAAAATGTATCGAAGAATACAATACAGAACCACGAAACCCAGTACAACTGACACTGGGAAGGAACGCCACAATATTTGAAGGTGATGATATGCAGGAAATCAATGACGAGATAAAGTTGACTATAGGCACATTTTTACCACAACATCGAACGCCACCCACAATATCAAAAGACGACTGGGAGGCGGTATTACAAACACACAGAGATGGTTGGTTGAAAATACATAAAAATACCTCTATCAAAACATACCCGGTAATGAAAACAAAGGCAAAGGATAAAACATATTATTTACCGTTGTTGGACACGAGTGAAAAAAGAAAACATGGAACGTTTCATTACGATACGCTGATAGTGGATATTATGAATGTGGCGAAACAAGAGAACCAAGAATTGTATGAGCGATTGAAACCATTCTATGAACAACTCCCGGCCACCAACTATTCAAAAAAATTGGTGGACTTGTTGGTAAATGAAGAGTGGAAGGAGTGGTGGCATTGTTTGGGCCTCCCGGAGCCCTACGAGGACAATCTACCCGAAGGGGTACAGATACAAGAAGACACGGAGGGGGTGAGCGTACTATACGGCATAGCACACGACGCCAGGCTGTTTACCCCAAGGGATTATGTATCGTGGCGGTATATGGATCAGCAAAGAATAAATGAGGCCATCGAAGAAAAGTACAAAGAGCATCAAACTACATTGAAGAAGATGCACATTGGGCCGAAGCAATCTTTCAAAAGTATGACCAACTGCGTGGCGCAGGCATCCGTGTTGATATACAAACGATCCACGGTGGTTAAAGACCAGACTGTTTGGAGTACGTCCCCTCCCTTTCTACAACCAACCGTTACAGGTGTAGAAGAGACGGCACTGCAATTGGCAATGGTATACCCCCCGTGTCACACGGCGCGCGACGAAGGAACTAAATTTTCTAACATCTTCAACAAGATTAAAAACAACCATCACAATTATACGGTCAAGGTGAACCTACTGGGACACCCGCCCAACAACAGCAAGAAAATATACGAAGACGCTACCCCCGACAACATCACTAGAAAACTAAACATAAAAGACTTGGTAGAGCGATTTTCCGATTCTTTCGATAAAACAGTACATTACTACACCATTCTTCTCACCGTGGAAATCGATACAGGGGTGATAGCAGAAGCCCTGGGGTGCGACAAACGTGACGAATATCGCGTAGAAGATATTTTAAAGGTGTATAAATTAAACCAAACGGTTGTACCGATCATCGCGGATAATAGAGAGGAGGTGTATTTGTCTACGTGTTTGGACAAATTATTTCGTACATTTGATGCGACCGTTCCGATCGGCGTTCTACGTGCTATATTTTTAGGCAGAGATTACGAAAGGGTAAAAAATATATATGTAACATTTCAACCTTCCCGAAACGACAACATGTTTTCTTTAGAATAAACGGAGGATACAACGAAAACGTTACAATACTACTATGGGGTGGGCAAGGCGTTCCATGATATCTTACTAGCGCAAAGAGCGATATACAACCCCATTAAACAAGATTATAGTAATTCGATGATACTCAGAACCGTACGCGGCACCGGAGCAAGCTCGGTCGACAATATCGGCCCAGTCATAAACAACTACGATGGAAATGGGCATCGAAATGCTGGACACATAAATATTCGACCGAGTGAGTATTTGTCCGAATCAGATATTGAAGTAGAAATGATGGAGAAGCATCAACATTTGGTGTGGGATTTGGAGAAAATGGTGAAAAGGAAGAATATCGTTTCAAAAACAATCAAAGGCGGACCTCATAATCCATATATGGTAGTAAAGTCAAATGAATCGAAGTGGTACATACTTTACGGAGATTACATTATTGTAACACTAGACAGAGGGTATGCGCCAATTCCGGAAAACATCTCTGACTCGGTGGAAGATTTCATTGCGTTTTCGAAGAAGAAGTTATCTAAAAAACACAAACGCGAAGCAGAACAAGAAGAAGAGACGCGCAAAGACGACGACGCCAACAGGACTAAAAAAAGAAAAGTAGGAAGAATGCCCCGAGCAGAAAATATAGTATAAAAACAAAATTTTTAACGTTTATGTTTGTTTTATCAAGGCGTTCACGTATTGTTCTTTGGGGAAAAACATATACGGATGCGCCCGCGTTTTGTACAAGGCTGCTGAATTTCTCTTTATGATCTGAATGTGTTTTTCGCGGGGAATTCTTACCCCGGTATACCCACAATGGTTACACGATCGAAAAATAATTCGATGCTCGGTGGTCTTCACACCGTGGGCGCAGATTGTACACTTGCGACTATTCAACAAACGGTAAAATGTCTTGCAGGTTAGGAACAATTCGATCGGTTCGAAATTCAAAAACTGATAAAATAAATCACAATGAGAAAAGATGCAGAAAAACTTACTCTGAGACGTATTGCGCACGGCTTGAGTAATGCCCGGTGCCAACTGTTCGATGTACGCGTCCTTCCCTTCGTCGTAAGGAAGGACGCGAAGGTGGGGTTTCGGGGGGGGTCGAAAGGATGGCACCGCGGGCCAGTTCTGGATACCCCTGGTAGGCCAGTGTGTCCCACAAAAGCGCTTCCTGCGCAATTCCATGATTTTTTCCCAGGCAGGGTACACCTCTTCCCCAGGCCTGGATCGGTCCACAGTGGGGCCCCAGCACACCATTTGCGCGATCCGCTTCCAAGGAAGCGCCCCGGCGTGGGCCTTTGGGGTAGCAAAGCACACTGTGCCCTGGATCGAAAACGTCCGGTCGTTGGCCGCGTTTCTTTCGTCTTCGTCCTGGTCCATATGTGGCCACCAATCCACTTTTTCTCGCTTTCTTTTTTTACTTCTTGATGTTCTGCTGCGTTTATCCGGTGGACTTAGAGCGAGCGCATCGAGGCTACAGGTCAATTCTGTAGTATTGTAAATGGTTTCAAATAACGGCTTGACCATCAAACGAACCGTGTCTGAAAATTCCGAATGCATAAGTCCGTAGAAGCCCCGTAGCCCTTTGCCTTTAAGCGGTGGAAGGCTGTGCTCCGTTATCTGATCGAACGTTTCGATAGAATCGACTGTATTGATGGTATCGATCGCAGTGGTTAAAAGCTGTATGTAACGCTGGTATTCTGCTACCGTGACGCTGCTGTTCTCGATGACGACGTATTTTTTCTCGCGCAGATGGGCCAACCATGCATCGGTCTCCGTTTCGTCAAAATGATCGGTACGCTTGTCTAGTACCTTACCTTCGTACTCCAATTTGTCACCATTTTGGTGAGGCAAGGTAGAATTCCACAATACCGTGGTCACCAACACCTTGTCGTCTCGTGGAGTATTGTCTACCAGGCGAGCATCCTCGGCAAACGCGTTCAACCACGAATCTGCATCGTTTTGCTTGAAAAGGCGCCAGTTTCTCCCCTTTCCATACGTATGTTTCAGGTTTTCTTCAAAGTCTAGATACGATGGGTGCACCACTAGACTTTTGGAATGTTTGGACCACATGTTTTGCGCAAGGCGTTGGCACAAACGTGGCGACGTTAACACAAACAAACGTAGTGCAACAACCGTTAACACAAAAAAAAACGGAGTGCAACAACCGTGGCGTCGACACGGAAAAAAACGTGTTGATTGGAATTATATTTACAGTATTAATTCGATATAATAATTTCATTCGAGCTACATATCGAGAAATAAATGAATTATACAATATATTGATCAATATATTGATCCTTCAATTTCAATCAACTACACAAAAATAATATACAGGGTAAATAAATGAAATTCCACCCTCATGAGCACAAAATCAGTATAAGAACCAACGCAACGCAACGCAACCAACGCAACGCAACCAACGCAACGCAACGCAACCAACGTAACCAACTAAAGAACCAGCACAACGCAAAGAAACCAATCAACGAATATGCGAGTTGTAATCTTTGTACTCCTCTGTGTTTGCGTAGTAGGAAAGCCATTCCCAGAACCTATACCGGAGCGCGTATTTCCATGTACTGGTTTACAAAATGAAACAATTTGTGGAAACAACGGGGAGTGTAAACCTGTTATCCAAAACAACATTCAAACCAAGCAATGCGTGTGCGATGACAAATACGGCACATTGAACATTGACCATGAGCCATGTACTCGTGAACGCACGTCAAAGGCACTCGCCTTCTGGCTTCAACTCTTCTTCGGGTGGATAAACGTGGGTGCTTTTGTTCTCCACTGGTGGTGGTTTGCCTTGAGCATTTATATCGTGTATACCATTGTATGCTGCTTCGGATGTGTAAGTGTGTGCTCAAGTTCAAATGACGACTCGCAATCATCCGCCGGTATGGGAAAAATGTGCTACAACTGCTTAGCGTGTATGGGTTCTCTTGTTATTGTGGCAATGTGGATCACGAACCTTGTATACATTGCATCCGATTGCTACTTTGTCATCGAAACAAAAGGCACAGAATACTCGTTGAAATGTTGGGACAATATGTGAGAGATTAAATGGAGTCAAAAAAAAATATAATATTTTCCTAATAATTTTATTTTAATAAATTTCTTACTCGTTTTGGAAATTGCATCAATTACTGTACGTAAACTACACAGTAATATCTCACTTACGTTTCTTCGAAACAGGTGCCACGACCGAGGTAGAGTCTTCTATTACGGTAGCGTTTGGTCTCTTTCGGGTCGTTGAAGGACTTAAGTGTACGAGTCCGCAATGTTTTTCCCCACCGATTGAACATATTATGAGTGTCGTGTCGCCTACGACCGTACAAAACGACCATGTATTATTTTTGTGTTGTGTCACTTTCGGATACTGGCCGCGATCATCATCGTTCTTAAAATTTTTGTAGATTATACATTGTCCGCGATCCAGAACAACACCGCGAAACGTCCAACGGATTCGATTAAAAGCACGTCCGATACATCTGCCTTTTATTGTTTCCGTTGAAATCTTTACCCATTCGCCATTGCAAAAGGTTTCTCCTTGTATTAACGTTGGTATTGGTCTTACATTTACCGGCAGATTACGCGAATTTTTTTGCAACATGTTATAACTTTTCCATAACGACGGAAGTTGTTTAGAGAATGTTGTGATTGAATCCGTTCCATTCATACAGACATCAATCTGTTCCTTTATGACAGCCTTCTGGAGTGACATCATTTCCACACGCTCTGGTCTGGTTAATTCCATCTTGGCGCATAACTCACCCAACCGAGCCGAACGAAGCATGACCGCCGCAATATTGGCACTTGTTGTTGCCATAGTTGCCGATGATTGCCGATGAAAATAGTTGCAGAAACTTCAGTTGCCAACTAGACTTGCTTCCACTTCGACGTCGTGTGTCTCGTGTCGTGTCGTGTCGTGTCTTGTCGTGTCGTGTCTTGTCGTGTCGTGTCTTGTCGTGTCGTGTCGTGTCGTGTCGTGTCGTGTCGTGTCG
>MDTA01203762.1_pt1 | contig 10285 bp, 10 predicted proteins | sample 811151 | NCBI WGS metagenome assembly MDTA01 (sample SAMN05326648, study PRJNA326480) | marine metagenome | isolation source: seawater | place: Indian Ocean: South | collected 2010 | reverse complement strand
GACCAATGACCGTCCGCTAATGCCATTGAAGATATGGCACTTATTACGAGCCCAATTATTAATAATTTTAAATTTTTCACTTAATTTCCTCCAAATTGAAATAAACAGAGAAATAGGGTCTATTAAAATCACTAAATGAGCAAGAAAAATGTTAGTTATACTTATTATTTTTGAAGTCTATTCCAGAGGTATATAATTATTGCTACAGAAATTATACCAACAACACCCTCACTACCTAGCTGATTTATTAAACCTACCAAGTTTTGAGTAATATTTTTTCCCAAAAAAGGTGAAGATGGCCCAAAGAGTACTTCTAAAATTATAGCTATTGCTATTAACAATAAGCCAAAATCGATAATTTCTCTTAATATTTGCTTAATTCTTGAGATCATTTTCTTCTTTTTATCACTTCCCATGCACGAACATGGAAAGTGATAATATATTTAGTCTCTAAATAACCAGAGAATAACACCAACAGCAATTAGACCAACAACTCCGGCATTACCTAACTGGTTCACAAGAGAAACGATATTGTTAGCAATATTGCCAACAAATGGGATACTTCCACCACTAAGTAGACCAACAACTATGCCTAAAGCCAGCAGTGAAAGACCAAGGCTAGTAAGAGCCTTTATCGCGTTCTGTGCGTTCCTAATCATAACTTCCCCCCTCGTTATGTTTATTTACAAAAAAAAGTACTATATTTAGTACATAGTGGAACAGTATATTCAAAATGTGGTAAAACAAGATTCTTTTTTAATTTAAGTAATTGAATTTATTTAATTTTTTATAAATTTTAAGAAATGTTACATTTATACAACATTCTTTATTTCATATACGCATAATTGATTCTATTCGATCTGCAGCAACAACTCAGAGACGAGTTTATTAATATTACAATTTGTTGATGATAGGCCATAGATCTTCTTATCTGGTCTAATAATTATTTCACCTACTTCTAGATATTCGGACAATTCAGTGCCAACCTTCAAATGTGTATAGTCGAAAATAAATTTAAAATTTAATTTAATCAATTTTTCATAAATATTTTTATCTAACTTATTTTTAATATTATTTTTTGAGAATATTGCAAAACTATTTCCAACCATTTTATCTAAGCACGCAATATCCTCCATATTAGTAATTTGTTTGTCAGATAGCCTTCTATTTATAATTCTTTCTTCCTGAGAGTGACTAAAAATACCTTTGTTTGAGACCTTTTCTTTAAAACTATTTCTTCTACCAAATGCCTGGTCTCTTGCTTCTGGAGCAATAGACTCCTCTAAAGGAATATTTTTCTGAAACGCCATCGATAATGAGTCAATCAATTGCCCAAGTGCAATTGAAGATTTTATTGTTTGTTTAATTTGCTGCACTCTCTCTAAACTATAAGTAAGAAGCAAATTTTCGTTACAATTAAAATTTACAACTAAGTTTATTTTCCATATTAGATTTAATATATCTCTCATTCCTGTGTTAAGTCCCTGACTTGCATAAGGTGGTATTTGATAAGCAGAGTCGCCTATTAGAAATACATTGTCTTTCTGAAAGGTTTTAGCAAAAGACCCTCTAAAATTATTTATAGATATATTTTCAATATTGAATTGATTGGGTTCTAACCATTTTGCAATTAATTTTTGAACGTTATTTTTTTGTATAATTTTTTGATGTTGCTCACCTGCGAGTAATTGAAATTCAAATCTATGTCTTTTGTTTGAAAGAGATATATAAGAAGTTGGCCTTTCATTGTCACAAACTTGTCTAAAAACATTTTCTAGCAAATTTTTTTGTTTAAGTAATATATCGACAATGAGCCAATTTTTTGAATATCTTTGATCAACGGATACGATATCTAATTTATTTCTAATGAATGAATTTGATCCATCACACGCTATCAAATATGATGCTTCAAAATGACTTAATTTATTACCACTTTTCGAATCTAAGATCACTTTATTATCATTTGAGTAAAAATTAATTAGTTCACTATCAAATAGTAGGTCTATATTTTCATCCGCTTTGCATAACTCTCTAATAATTTTCTCGATTTCTGGTTGAAAAAAAGTACAGATAGAAGGAAAGTCATTATCGGTATTTAGAACTGGATTACGTTGTATTACTCTTCCATTAGTCAGTACAATGTCTGTAAAGTCTGGTTTATTTAGAAAATTTTTTACAGGATTATATAAACCAATGCCTTTCAGCAAACGTAAGCTTTCGTCATCGAAGGATATAGCATTCGATGAGAACTCAGCATCTGACCTAGACTCAAAAACTAATGTTTTAAGATTATATTGACTGCATACTTTAGCACAGATTTGACCTAACAGTCCAAAACCTATAATTGCAACATCATATTGATTATTATTTCTAGTCAAAAAAACCCTTAGATAATGAAATCGCTTGACTCTTACTTTTAATTTAGTTTGAATTCAAGCCAATATTTAATTTGATTGAACTAAATTTTAAATGGTTAAAATAGTAAATTCTTGGAACGAATGGGATCCGCTCAAGCATATTATTGTCGGAAGAGCAGACAATTGCTGTATTGCTCCAGTTGAGCCTGCAATGGCTCCAAAAATTCCAGAAGACTCAGATATGAAAGGTAAATTTGGCCCAAGGCCTCAAGACTCAATTGATAAAGCAAATTATTTACTAGATAATTTCTCCAATATTTTGGAGAAAAGAGGCATAAGAGTAGATCGTCCAACCCCATTAGATTTCAATCAGAAAATTGGTACGCCAGATTGGAGTATAGAAACAATGTTTGGTTGTATGCCCCCAAGAGATGTTATACTTACCTTAGGCAATGAAATGCTAGAAGCTACTATGTCTTTTCGCTCAAGATGGTTTGAGTATTTGTGCTATCGACCACTCTTGCAAAGCTTTTTTGACCAGGATCCTGAAATGAAATGGGAAACAGCACCAAAACCAAGGCTTACAAGTAAGTCATACAGAGATAATTATCTTGCAGAAGAAATTACGCTAGATCAAAGATATGCATGGGTCGCTGACAAGAAATTTGTCACAACTGAGGAAGAGCCTCTTTTTGATGCAGCTGATGTGTTGAGAATGGGTAAAGATTTATTCATTCAACATGGATTTACAACAAACTTAAAAGGTATTGATTGGATTAAGAGGCACTTCCCAAATCAACGTATTCATATTTTAAATTTTCCTACTGATCCTTTTCCTACACATATTGATGCTACATTTACGCCATTAAGGCCAGGGTTGATATTAAATAATCCTGAGAGAAGACTGCCTGATGAACAAAGAAAAATCTTTTATGATAATGATTGGGAAATAATAGAGGCCGCTAGACCAGCTCACAATTCTCCTCCCCCATTATGTTATTCAAGTGTGTGGCTTAGCATGAACGTCCTTATGTTAGACCCTAAAACAGTATGTGTTGAAGAAACTGAAGTTCATCAGATGGACCAGCTTGATAAACTAAATTTTGAAGTTGTTCCTGTTCCTTTTAGAGATGCTTATCCTTTCGGAGGAGCATTACATTGCGCAACAACAGATGTTTATCGTGAAAGTACTCAAGAGGATTACTTTTTAAAGCAATAATTTTTAATAATTAGTTTTTTCAATAATAATATTACGATTGATATAACAATTCATTAAGAGGCCAAATCCAAACATTACTGCTAGCATCGAACTCCCACCATAAGATACAAATGGAAGCGGAACTCCAACTACTGGGAGTAAACCTGTGACCATTCCAATATTAACAAAAACATAAATAAAGAAAACATTACATACTCCTAAAGACAAATATTTACTAAATAAGCTTTTGCTCTTTAGCGCAAGTCGAATTGAAACCACAATCAGGGTTGCATATATTAATAATAAGAATAGTGTACCTAAAAAACCAAATTCCTCACCTAACATTGTAAATATAAAATCTGTTTGCATTTCAGGAAGAAAATTAAGGTGACTTTGAGTACCTCCCATGTAACCTTTACCAAAAATACCACCGGAGCCAAGTGCAATTTTTGATTGCATGATATGGTATCCATTCCCAAGAGGATCACGCTCTGGATTAAAAAAGGTAAGCACTCTATCTTTTTGATATTCTTTCAGATATTGCCATAAAATGGGTAAAGAACAGATAATTGAAAAAACGCCCACTATAAAGTATTTATAGTTTAGTCCCGAAATCCAAAAAAGACTTATGCCACCGAGAAAAATTATAAGAGCAGTACCTAAGTCAGGTTGAGTAATTACAAGTAAAACTGGAATTATCGTAATAGTTAAGGGGATAATCAGGGTTTTAATGAAACCACTGTCATTGCTTATAGAATGGAAATACTTAGCCAAAGCTAAGATTAAAGTATATTTAACAAATTCAGAAGGCTGCAAACTTATTCCAGCTATACTGATCCATCGAGTAGCACCATTACTTTCTAATCCAAAAAAAGGAATTATAACTAAAGAAATAATACTTAATAAAAAAATAATATATGCATATCCAAATATAATCCGTAAATCAAAGAGTATAACTATAAAGAAAATAATTAGTCCCAGCATAAATCGCTGAGAGTGCTTTAATGGCCACGAGTTAAAATCACCATTTGAAATACTATATAGTGCTGCTAAACCTATTAAAAATAATGTAATTATTAAACCTAATAGTAAATAATTGATACTTTGAAGTTTAGTGAAAATTGAGCGATTAAAATTGTTTTGACTAAACATTAAATATTTCATTGCGTTTTAAATTTAATTTATTTTGAAATAAATATTTAAATATATCCGATGCAATTGGGGCTGCAGAGCCAGAACCACTTCCTCCATGTTCTACGATTACTGAAACTGCATATTTAGGATCAATGGTTGGGCCATATCCAATAAACAGTCCATGGTCTCTTTTTTCCCATGGTAAATCTTTATTTTTTATTAAACCTTCTTCTCTCTCTTTAATTGATATTGCTCTTACTTGGGATGTACCTGTTTTACCTGCCATTTTATACTTTCCAATAATTCTAGAATTGTAAGAAGTCCCTCCTGGAGCATTTGTTGCTTCATCAAGTGCATTCTTGATAATTTTAAGGTATGAGGGATTTGAAATAATTCGCTCGTCATAAACATTTAAGATTTCATTTTCATATATTAATTTTGGAGTAAGCCTCTCACCATTATTAATTAATTGAGCTAACGCAAGAGATAACTGAGCTGCTGTTGTTAAAAAATATCCTTGACCAATTCCTGCGGACAATGTTTCTCCCACCATCCATCTACTACCAATATTTTCTAATTTCCATTTTTTATCTGGAACTACACCACCTTTCTCTTCATAAAAAAATTTAAAAACTTTTTCCCCTAATCCATACCTTTTACAAACCTCTGCAATTTTATTAATACCTATTCTTCTTGCAATTTGATAAAAATAGACATCACAGGATAATTTAATAGCGTCAGTCATATCAACATTTCCATGACCTTCTTTTTTCCAGCAGTGAAATGTTTTGAAACCCGACTCTAAACTGGAGTCTTCTATTTGATGTTTTCCATTACAAAAAAATGTCTCTTTGTAAGAAACCCCTGATTCTAATGCTGCAAGAGCAACAAAAGGTTTTATAGTTGAGCCAGGAGGATATTGATTTGATATTGACTTATTTATCAATGGCTTATACTTGTCAGATAAAAGTTTCTCCCAAGCTTTATTTGAAATTGGCTTGTTAAATATATTTGGATCATAAGATGGTGAGGAAACTAATGCATAAAACTCTCCATTGGCAACATTTATAACCGAAACACTTCCACTCAGTCCTTTAAGTCTTTCATAGCAATATTTTTGTAATTCTGAGTCAATTGTAAGCTGTATATAATTTCCTTTAACACTGTTAACTCGATCAAGTTCTCTTATTTCTCGTCCATTAGCATTTACTTCAATATTCTTATTTCCAAGTTTGCCTCGTAAAGTTTTATCTTTAGCCTTTTCTATACCCATTTTACCTGCTTTAGCAGTGTTTAATCTAGATAATGGGTTTGATTTTTCCTCATTTTCACTTATTTGAGAAACGTATCCAATTAGGTGTGAGTGTGATTCTCCTAGAGGATAATATCGTTTAAAGCCTATTTGCGGGTAAATTCCCTCTAATTTATGAATATTTACATTTAATTTAGAAAAATCTTCCCATGTTAAATCATCAATAATTCCTATTGGAATAAATTTTTTTCTTGAATTTACCTCCTTTATTATTTTTTCAGTATCGATGTTAGAGTCTGGTAGAAGTAGTTTTAAATAATTTAGAGATTTTTTTACATCCCTAGTTTCTTCTTTTATAATTACAATTTCATATTTCTGCTTGTTAATGGCCATTGGTCGACCTTGTAAATCAAAAATAATACCTCTTTCAGGCTCTAGAAATCTATGTGTAATTCTATTTTTGTCAGATAATTTTTTATATCTATTATTCTCAGCAATTTGTAAGTAAGCTAATCTTCCGATTAGAACGGAAAATATACCAGCTTTAGCTATCGTTACAAGAGCTGCTCTCCTATTAATCAAGTTATCAGTATCATATTTTTGAAAAATAAATTTACCTGATTTTTTCATATTTTTTTTGAATAAATAAAATTATTGAATTTAAAGGAATATAAAATAATACGATAATTAAGAAAGATGAAAATTCACCCACTGATAAGTAAAAGAGATCATAATTTAAATAAAAATATAAATTTTTTAGAGTAAAAAGTATTAATAATGCCATTACGAAGATCATAAATTTTATATTTTGTTGATCAAATACACCATAATTCGAAGTTAATTGACTTAATAAATAAAAAAATAAAAAAATACTTCCTGAATAACCGAAATTGATTCCAAGTAAAATATCCTGAAAAATACCCCAGACGAAAATAAAAAAAGGTACCAACCATTCACTATCATTCCATTTGATGGCATAAAAAAAAATGGAAAGTATTAAAGTTAAATTTATGAGATCAAAATTAAAAACATTATTTAGCGAAATAAAAAATAAAATAAATACATTTAATAGAAAATAATTCTTTAAACCCAGATTCATTCCTTAACTTTCTTGTTGAAGTTTATAATCTAATATTTTTACATGAGATAAGGATTTAACATCCTCGAATACAATAATTTCTATTTCGTTTGATTTCTTGCCAACAACTTGTCCAATCATTTGAAAAGGAGGAAAAATTCCTCCTTTACCAGATGTTGCAACAATGTCTCCAATGCTAATCTTTTCAATATTTTCGGCAAATTCTATTTTTGGATTTTCACGACCTTGACCAATTAAGATACCATGAAAACCGTCATCAGAAATTATTACAGGTATTCTGCTATTTATATTATTTATTAAAAGTACTCGTGAAAGATTCTTACTTACATTGGATATTCTGCCAATAATACCACTGGATCCTAATACTGGCATGTCCATTCTTATATCTTCATTTTTCCCGCTATTTATGATCAATGTTCCATTAAAATTATTTGAAAAATCACCTACTATTCTCGATGTTTTAAAGTCGAATTCTATATCACTGGATACATTTAATAACTTTTCGTATTGAGCAATTTTTAGTTTCATTGTTACCATCTCTTTAAAGCTTGAAGAGTCTAGTAATTGCATATCTTTATACTTTTGGTTTTCTTCGTAAATATTTTGAATTTCATAAATACTTATAAAGCCATTCTTAATAAGACTAACTGGACTTGAAAGGATAGAAGTTATAGAAAAAACAGCATTTACACTTTTTGTTTTTAGTTCTTTCAATACAATTTCAGACTCAAATCTTCCAAAATAGAAAATAATCGATAATATGATTAAAATTAATGGAACAAGAGTTGTAATATAGCTATTCTTCCTGAAATATTTTGAGCTAAAGTTACGTGATGTCCTCACTGTCAATCTTTAATTAATAGGCGGATGATAATATGGGCTCAAAAGAACTCTCTGACTCTAATGCCTTACCACTTCCTAAGGCAACACAAGACAAAGCTTCATCAGCAATTGTTACAGGCAAACCAGTGGCCTCTCTTATCGCTTCATCCATTGACTCCAATAATGCGCCTCCCCCTGTTAAAACAACACCCATATCAACAAGATCGGCAGCTAGCTCTGGGGGTGTATCCTCAAGCGCGGACTTTACTCCTTCAATTATTGTTTGTATTGGTTCCGATAAAGCCTCTGCAACCTGAGCTTGCGTTAGCTCTATCTCTTTAGGAACTCCTGATGCTAAGTCTCTTCCTTTTATATCAATTGTTTTTCCGTCACCATTTTTTGGAGAAACTGCAATACCAACCTCTTTTTTTATCATTTCAGCAGAAGCCTCACCAATTAATAAATTATATCTTTTTCGCATATAATTGATTAATGCTATATCCATTGCATCTCCACCAATTCTCACTGATCGAGAGTATACTATGCCGCCGAGTGAGATTACTGCTATTTCAGATGTTCCTCCTCCAATATCAACAATCATAGAACCTCTTGGCTCACTTACCGGTAATCCGGCACCAATCGCAGCAGCCATTGGCTCCTCAATCAACGAAACTTTTCTTGCACCCGCAGCTAAAGCAGAGTCATGAATTGCTCTTCTTTCAACGGGTGTTGATCCAGTTGGAACACAAATAATAATTCTTGGATTTGCAAATGTTTTTCTATTGTGAACTTTGCGAATAAAATGCTTTATCATCTCTTCTGTTACAACAAAATCAGCAATTACTCCATCTTTCATAGGTCTGATTGCTTGAATATGTCCTGGTGTTTTACCTAACATACTTTTTGCTTCCTCACCTACTGCAATTACTTTGCTCTTACCGCCTTGATTTAATACAGCAACAACTGATGGTTCATTTAAAACAACTCCTCTATTCTTTACGTAGACGAGAGTGTTTGCTGTTCCCAAATCAATTGCCATATCAGAAGACCATATTCCAATTAAATTGTTAAACATTTTATTCCTTCCTAATCAAACACCTTTAATACCTGATATACTGGCTGGCGCAGACTTTTCTCTTTTAATTATTAATTTGTTTAAAGCGTTTATATATGCTTTTGCTGATGCAACAAGAGTATCTGTATGCGCACCAAGCCCTACAACTGTTTTACCTTCTTCTGATAACCTTACTGAAACCTCAGCTTGAGCATCTGTACCCTCTGTGACAGCATGCACTTGGTATAATAATAACTTTCCTTTGTGAGGCACAAGTTGACTGAGACCATTAAATATCGCATCAACAGGCCCGTCTCCAGTTGAAGTAACTGTCTTAGGTTCATGATCAATTAAAAGGCTTATCTCAGCCTTTTGAGGACCTTTGGTGCCTGCAATAACTTGTAAATCCTTAAGTAAAATAGAGTCATTAACCCTTATGACCTGATCATCAATAATAGCAATGATATCTTCATCATAAATATTTTTCTTTTTGTCAGCTAAATTTTTGAAATTTTCAAATGCCTCCTCAATTACATTATCATTAATGGAATACCCAAGTTCAATTATTTTTTGTTTAAATGCATGTCTTCCTGAATGCTTACCCATCACTAGGTTTGACTCTGACACCCCAACACTTTCTGGAGTCATAATTTCATAAGTTTTATTGTTTTTTAACATCCCGTCCTGATGTATACCCGCCTAGTGCGCAAAAGCATTCTTTCCAACAATTGCTTTATTATATTGTACAGGAAAACCAGTAACAGCAGAAACAAGCTTTGAGGTTTTAGTTAATTTTTCAGTCTGTATGTTCGTTTGAAAAGGCATCATATCATTTCTAGTTCTGATCGCCATGACAACCTCTTCCATTGCAGCATTTCCAGCCCTTTCACCTAAGCCGTTAATGGTACACTCAATTTGCCTTGCACCCGCTCTAACTCCAGCAAGAGAATTGGCGACAGCCAATCCAAGATCATTGTGACAATGTGTTGAAATTATTACTTTATCAATATTTGGCACGTTATTCATTAAATGATCAATAATTTTTGTAAATTCATCAGGAATTGAGTATCCGACAGTATCAGGAATATTTATTGTAGATGCGCCATTCTTAATCGCCGCTTCCACGGTTTGGCACATAAAGTCTAAATCTGTCCTAGTACCATCTTCACAAGACCACTCAACGTCATCACATAGATTTCGTGCAAATGATACACTATCAATCACCTTCTGATAAACTTCATCAGAATTCAATTGCAACTTATGTTTCATGTGAAGTTCGCTTGTTGAAATAAATGTATGTATTCTTGGAGCTGTTGCATTTTTGAGAGCATCCGCAGCTGTTTGAATGTCATTTTTTGAAGCTCTACTT
>MDTA01017940.1_pt1 | contig 10285 bp, 8 predicted proteins | sample 811151 | NCBI WGS metagenome assembly MDTA01 (sample SAMN05326648, study PRJNA326480) | marine metagenome | isolation source: seawater | place: Indian Ocean: South | collected 2010 | reverse complement strand
TGATACTGTTGCTGGTCAGGAAATTGCTGATCAAGGTGTAAGCGCCTTAAGTGAAATCAATCAATTAAAGAAAACTGCTTAGATAATTATTTTGGAGATTTTTTTTGCAGTATACGCTGTAAAGTTCGTCTATGCATCTTTAACCTTCTAGCAGTTTCTGAAACATTTCGATTGCATAACTCATAAACTCTTAATATATGTTCCCATTTCACTCTATCTGCTGACATTGGATTTAACGGTGGTTCTGGTGTGGATGAGTAGGGTGCTTTTAAAGCCGCTTCAATGTCATCAGCATCTGCTGGTTTAGCGAGATAATCACAAGCTCCTTCTTTTACAGCAGCAACTGCGGTTGGTATATTGCCATAACCTGTGAGCATAACAATTTTACTGTCTGGCCTTTTATTAGATAAAACTGAGACAACCTCCAAGCCATTACCATCATTTAGGCGTAGATCAATCACGGCATATTTTGGAGCATTTGTGTTAACCAAAGATATAGCTTCAGATACGGATGACGCACCAAAAGCCTCGTAGCCTTTACGTTTCATTGCAGTAATTAACCTATTACGAAATACGTCATCATCATCAATAATAATTAATGATTTATCATTATTTCTAAAAATTTCGTTTACGTTATTCATCAGTCAAATTGAGATAATTTTTTGATAAAATTATTTTTACCAATCCACCACCATTTTTCCTATAAGAAAACTTAATCTCACCCTGAGACTTTGCAAGAAGGTTTTTTGATATAAATAAACCAAGTCCAAGACCTTGTTTTTTAGCTTTATTATTATTTCTAATATATGGCTCCCCAAGAAAAGGAAAAATTTCTGGCGCGAAGCCTGGACCGTCATCTTCTACTTCAATAATAATATTTTCTCTCTCATTTATTAAATTGATGTCTATTTGTGAACTCGCAAACTTAAATGCATTATCAACTATATTAGTTATTGAATGAACGATTTCAGCTGACCTAGGAATTGTGACATTAATATTGTCAAAATAAGGGTCTTTAGAAACTACAACTTTTATATTATTATTGTGATAAGAAGATGTTATTTCGTTAATCAAACGAATAAAGTCTAACTGATTTATAAACTCATTATTTTTGTCCTCTAAATTATTTGACCTTAATCTCTCAAGAATTTCACTACATCTTATAAGTTGAGATTGTATTACGTTCAAATCCTCTTTGACTAAATCTTCATGATTATTATTTACCAACTCTTTAATTATTACTGAAATAGTAGATAAAGGGGTTCCTAATTCATGTACCGCTGCTGCAGTTAAACCCATTAGTGCCGAAACTTTTTCTTCATTTGACAACGAAAGTTGTGTCTCCTTAAGTGCCCTACGTGTTTTTCTAGAGTCATCAGCAACTCTAAAACAATAAAATGTTAAAAATATTGAAGTTATCATTAATGCCGACCAAATCAGAAAAATCTCAAATCTTGAAAACTCATTTTGACTTATTCCTAGAGCAGTACTCTCTAGTGGATAATAAAAGAAAGCTAGAAAATTAAGTGAAATAATAGCTATCAATGTAATAAAAATAATTCTTTTTAAATCAAGATATGTTGCAGCTATTACTAGCGGCGCAAGAATTAACACAGAAAATGGGTTGGTTAAACCTCCTGTTAAAAAAAGAAGACCAATTAACTGTAACAAATCAAAAACTAGAATTAAAAAAGTTTCATTGTAATTAAGTATTTTTGTTAAGGGATAAAAAATACTTACTAAAATATTTAAAATAACACTAAGTAAAATCAAAAATATACATAAATAGATATTTAGAATTATTTCGAAATAAAAGTAAGCAATTATAACGGCAAAAAATTGACCGAATATTGCAGTCCAGTGGATTAAATTTAATGTTCTTAACTTTAAATTAATCTCTTCGTCAAAAGTTTGTTTTAGTAAATCAGACAATATATATTTCCTATTATTCAGTATAATTATTTAATAATATTCTATACTCTTTCAATGACTAAAAGTATGCAAAAACATCATATCATTAATTATAAAAATCTAAGTATTCAAGTAACGATAAAAAAGAATAAGTTATCAAAGTATTATTCACTTACATTTGATAGAAAAAACTTAAGAGGATTAGTATCAATTCCTTATTCAGTGACTTATAAAAGTGGATTAGAATATGTATTTGAAGAAATAGATTGGTTGTATAGTGAAATAAAAAAAATTTTGCCTTTAATTTTGATTAAGCATAATACCTCTTTTTTAATTATGGGGAAAAAAGTAAATGTCATTTATGAAAAAAGCAAAAGTCATAAAATTATTTTTAAAAAAAATATAATAACAATTAAATCAGAAAAAAAAGATCACAAAATAATTTTAAAGAAATGGATTAAAGAACAACTCTTAAGAGAGTCCAGAAAATATATAGAGATGATTTCTCTAAAACTTGGACAAAATATAAGAAAAATCAAACTTTCTAACAGCTTCAACTATTGGGGCTCATGTAATTCTAAAGGAGACATATACATAAATTGGCGGCTAGTTTTTGCTCCAACAAAAGTATTAAAATACATAATTGTACATGAGTTATGTCATTTAAAAGAATTTAATCATACAAAAGATTTTTGGAAGCTAGTGCAAAAACTATGTCCTAACTATAAAGATCAAATAGTCTGGTTAAATGAAAATGATAACTATCTCTACAAAATAAGATTTGACTAAATATCTAAGTTTACCACTTTGTCAGCTCTATTTTCGATGAATTCTTTACGTGGTAAGACATTCTCTCCCATTAAATCTTCGAATACTCCTTTTGTGGATTCTTCATCATCTATTTTAACTTGAATGAGAGATCTGTTTTTTGGGTCTAATGTAGTTTCCCACAGCTGATCAGGATTCATTTCGCCTAAGCCTTTATATCTCTGCATGGATAAACCTTTTTTACCAAGATCTTGGATTATACCTATCAGTTGTGATGGAGAATAAACTCTTAATTTTTGCTCTTTAATCAACAATTCACCTGGCATCTCAAACATTTGAAAAATATCTGTGTAATTAGAATTAAGACTTTGAATTAATTGTGACTCAAGAAGATTATTATCTATGATAATTCTATCTATAAGTCCCCTTAGTTCGCGACTAAATATAAATCCTTGTTCTTTTGAGTATTTTCCTTTCCATCCTCTATCATATTCAGGTCGACTAATGTTTACTCTTTTTGATATATAGTCTATCGCTTCTTTTGTCTTAGCTGAAGACTCAGAAAACTTATTTGTATCTAAACAGCCCGCTATAGCAATTTGTTCTAAAACTTTTTTATTATACCTTTCTGGAATTTTTTCATATATCTCGATTACTTTAGAAATTTTATTTAAAATATTTAACAAACCCTCTCCTTTAATAGAATTGCCTAAATCTGTTTTAAAAACCACATCATCTGCTCCATACTTTATTAAAGATTTATGAAGGCTATCTTCATCACTAATATATAACTCCTCTTTTCCCCGTTTGATTTTAAATAAAGGAGGTCTTGCTATGTATAAATTTCCATTCTCAATGAGACCTCTCATCTCCTTAAAAAAGAATGTCAATAATAGCGTTCTTATATGAGAACCATCAACGTCAGCATCTGTCATAATAATTACTTTATGATATCTTAATTTATTAGTGTCAAATTCGTTTGGCCCTATACCAGTTCCAAGTGCCGTTATTAATGTACCTATCTCTTGTGAGCTAAGAATTTTATCTGTTCTAGATTTCCAAGTATTCAGGATCTTACCTCTCAAAGGTAGTATTGCTTGAAACTTTCTATCTCTTCCTTGTTTTGCTGATCCACCAGCTGAGTCACCCTCAACAATAAATATTTCAGACAATGATGGATCCTTTTCCTGACAATCTGCTAATTTGCCTGGTAGATTTGTTATTTCAAGAGCTGACTTTCTTCTTGTGAGTTCTCTAGCCTTTCTAGCGGCCTCTCTTGCTTCAGCTGCTTTTTGTATTTTTAAGAAAATTTCTTTTGCTATATTTGGATGTCGCTCAAACCAATCTGACAGTTTTTCATTAACTAAACTTTCTACCACTGGCCTTACTTCTGATGAAACTAACTTATCTTTTGTCTGGGAAGAAAATTTTGGATCTTGAACTTTAACAGACAAAACAGAAGTTAGTCCCTCACGTATATCGTCACTGTTAGGATTTATTGTTTGCTTTTTTGTTCCTCTACTACCGTCAAGGTAACCATTAACAACACGTGTTAGGGCTGATCTGAAACCTGATAAATGAGTGCCACCATCTTTTTGTCTTATGTTATTTGTGAAGGTAAGAATTTGCTCATAGTAACTATCATTCCACCATAGAGAACAATTAAATTCTATATTATTTTTTTGGCCTTCTATAGTTATTGGTTTTTCAATTAATGTTTTTTTTGATTTATCCAAATACTTAACAAACTCACTGATACCCCCATCGTAATGAAATTTACTTTCTTTTCTATCAGCATTCCTTAAATCGTAAAAAATTATTGTTATTTTAGAATTTAGGAAAGCCATTTCCCTAAATCTTTGTTTTAAAATTTTTGAGTCAAAATCAGTGGTAGAAAAAATATTCTTATCAGGATAAAAGGTAACTTTAGTGCCATTTTTTTTTATATTCTCATTTATTGTTGTTAGAGGTTTTATAGCTTCACCATTATTAAATTCTATAAAATATTCTTTCCCATCTCTGTAAATATTTAAATTAAGTTTGGATGACAGCGCGTTTACAACTGAAACTCCAACACCGTGTAATCCCCCTGAAACCTTATAAGAGTCTTGGTCGAATTTGCCCCCTGCATGTAATTGTGTCATTATTACTTCTGCTGCAGAAATATTTTCTTCAGGATGAATTTCTGTTGGTATGCCTCTTCCATTATCCTCAACAGTCACTGAACCATCACTATTTAAAGAAATCATTATTTCATCACAATGTCCTGCAAGAGCCTCATCAATCGAGTTATCGACTACTTCAAATATCATATGGTGTAAGCCACTTCCATCGTCTGTATCACCAATATACATGCCAGGTCTTTTACGAACTGCTTCCAGCCCCTTAAGGACCTTTATCGAGTCTGCACTGTAATTATTTGATGTTTGATTCACTAATTTTTTATATGATATTACTACTATTATATAATATTTTTTATCTCAAAGAAATCTGTTTGATTGCTAATGTTTTCAAATAAATCTTTAGAAACACCTGAAAGCCAAACCTGACTATTTAAAGTAGTTAATTTTTTAAATAAATGTTCTTTATGATCACTATCAAGGTGGGCCATAGCTTCATCTATTAAAATAATTGGTGATCGTCCATTATTTCGATCCTTAACAATTTGAGCTACTGACAAAAATATAGACAATAGAATTGATTTCTGTTCGCCCGTAGAACAATTTCTAACTTCAATAGATTTTTCTTTACTTTTATATATTTCAAATTTAACCCTATTAATCGTTTTTGTAGTTTTATTCAACTCTGCGTCTAAACGTCTATTAGATAATAATGAAGATTGATACTCTTCAATGAAATTATAACTATTGTTTTGATTGTGAGTAATTTCATGAAACATATCCACAACACTTGAATTAAATGGTACTTCAATATATTCAAGCTGTTTATTTAATTCATTTATGAATTTCTCTCTTTTAATAAGAATTTTATTCGATATCTCTGCTATATTATTTTCAAGTATACCCATCCAATCTTCGTCGTAACAATTTGTTCTCAAAAGAGCTAATCTTTCGCTAAATAGTTTTTGCAGTTTTGATATATCTTTTAAATGATTTTTATCGATATTGAAAATTAATCTGTCAAAAAAATTTCTCTTTTCAGAATTACTCTGCAACATTATCTTTTCCATTATTGGAGTAATCCATAAAATATTTATAAAGTCTAAAAGTTGGGCATTACTTATTTTCTCTTCATCAACTGAAATAAAATTAAAATTTTTTTCTTCATTAGAAAAATGCCTTTTCATATTCACTTGCCCATAATCATAATTGATGTTTATTTGTACCTCAGATTTTAAAGAGTTATTTTTTTGATTGAATATCTCTATCGCTTTAGTATTTCTTAAACCACGCCCCGGAGCAAAAAAAGAAATAGCTTCAAGAATGTTTGTTTTTCCTGAACCATTACTACCATTGAGGACTATAAACTGGTTTGAACAGCGCAAAGAAATATCTTCATGATTTCTATAATTGTATAATGATACTTTATTAATCCTAGTGTTAGGACCCATTATTAAATACGCATCGGCATTAATACAAAAAATAAATTTTCATCTGATTTATCAAGAACTATTGCCGGGGATACAGAATCTAATAGACTTATATCGATCTCATCTCCATCGATTTCATTGCAAATATCAATTAGGTACCTAGCATTAAACCCAATACTAACATCTTCACTGTTGTAATTAATGTCTATTTCTTCATTGGCTGAACCTTTTGATTGACTCTCAACACTCAAATTTAGTTTATTATTTTCTATGCTCAGTTTTATTGCTTTTGACTTTGCTTCCTCATTGATTGCAACTGCAGATACACGATCAATTGCATTCTTAAGGTCAACATTATTAGTTTTAAAATTTTTATCATTATTAACAGGAATTACTTTTGTATAGTCCGGAAAAGTTCCATCAATTACTTTTGAAATTATCTTTATATTGTTAAAGGAAAATTTAATTTTATTATCATTAAGAGCAATATTAATATCGCCATTAGCGTCATCTAGTACCTTTCTTAGCTCAGATATTGTTTTTTTTGGAATGATTACACCAGTTATATCTTCTGCACCCTGCGGCAACGGAATATCATATTGAGCTAAACGATGTCCATCTGTGGCAACAGCTCTAAGAAACTGAATTGATCCTTTTGTAGCTTTATGTAAAAAAATTCCATTGAGATAATAACGTGTTTCCTCGTTTGAAATCGCAAATTTTGTCTTATCTATCATTCTAATTAATTCAACCGCACTCATTATAAAATTGGCTGACAAGTCATTTTCAGATATTACAGGAAAATCATCAGTTTTTAAGGTAGAAAGATTAAATTTAGACCTGCCACAATTTATAATTATTTCACTATCTGAGTCATCCATAGACATCATGACATCAGAACCAGCTGGCAAACGTTTTATAATTTCAAAGAAAGTTATTGCTGGAACAGAAATTTCTCCAGTGTTCATTACCTCTGCTTTAATCTTATCTGCACAATAAATATCCAGGTTAGTAGATGACAAACTCAACTCACTATCTTTAGCTGATAAAATAATATTAGATAGAATAGGTAGTGTGTGCCGTACTTCGACAATACCGTGAACATGGGAAAGAGCTTTGAGTAAGTCAGAGCTATTTACTTTAAATTTCATAAAAATTCAGAAATATTAATATTGTATTATAAACTTTTTTGAGATTAAAAGTAATAATAAAAATTAAATTGAAGTTATCATTTGGGTTATAAGATTTATATCTTCATCAAATTTTGTATTACCTTCTTTTAATTCTTCAATCTTTTTTACGGCATGAATAACAGTCGTATGATCTCTACCTCCAAATTTTCTTCCAATTTCGGGCAATGATCTTGTAGTAAGTTTTTTTGATAAATACATGGCTACCTGTCTAGGTCTAGCAAATGTTCTGATTCGTCTACTTGAAATAAGTTCATCAATCTTAATATTATAGTAGTTTGCGACCTTATTTTGTATTTCATCAATAGTTACTCTTCTGGAGTTTGATTTAAGCAGATCTTTTAACACTGACCTTGTTAACTCGACATCAATTTTCTTTCCAAGTACATTTGAAAAAGTAAAGACTTTATTTAGTGCGCCCTCTAATTCTCTTACGTTTGACGTAACTGTTTTTGCTAAAAATGATAATACTTCTTCCTCTAGAGGATAAGCATTCTTATTTTTGTCTAACAGATCTTTATATTTATTTTTAATTATTGAAAATCTTAGATCATAATCAGCAGGCATAATATCAACAACTAAACCCCCCGATAACCTTGATTTCATTCTATCACTAAAACTTCCTAAATCGCTAGGTGATCTATCACCAGAAATAATAACTTTTTTATTCATGTCTAAAAGCGAGTTAAATGTATGGAAAAACTCTTCCTGAGTAGAGGCTTTTCCAATCATAAATTGTATATCATCAAGTATAAGCACATCTGCAGACCTAAATTTTTGTTTGAATGTCATTGTATCTTTTTGCCTTAAAGATTTTATAAATTGAAACATGAATCTTTCTGCTGATAGATATAAAATTCCTCCATCAAGATTGTTTTCTTTAAGCTTCCATCCTATAGCATGAAGTAGATGAGTTTTTCCTAATCCAACCCCACCATATATATAAAGCGGATTAAAATCATTAATCTCATCACTACAAAATCTTTTAGCAGAGGCAAATGCCAGTTCATTAGAAGGACCTACAATGAACTTTTCGAACTTAAATCGTTCATCTAGTGGCCATTCATCAGCTAAATTTGAAAGATTTGAATAAATATTTTTTTGATTATTTAAGCCAACAGTTTTATCTAAATTAAGCATATTTCCTGTAAGTGAATTATCAATATTTATCTTTACTCGTTTTATTTGTGCATTCTCTTGATTTAGAAAAAAGATTATTTTGTCTAAGTAATGTGAAGTTATCCAATCTCTAATGAATCTTGTTGGCACAGTAAAGTACAACACGTCATCTTCTAAATTCTTAATAGATATGTTTTTTATCCAACTATTAAAAATTTCATTACCATATTCAGCATTCAATTTTTTTAATACTGAATTCCATTGGTCTTTTAAATTTGTTACAGTAGATTGAGCTTTATTTAAATCTTGATACATACTTATTTTAAAGCCCCTCCAATAAAACTTATAAAATCTTATCTAATTTATAAAAAAAACATATGTCTTTTTGAACTTTTTTATGATGTCAAAAATTAGATCAAACAAAGCCCTGACTAAATTAGAAATTATTTTAGTCTAAAAAAAAATTTTTTTTGAATAATTAAAAAGATATTTTTTAATTAAAATAAACTAACGTTAATAAAAATGAATCGCAATAATAAAGATAAAGAAGATACTTATAAAATTTAGAATTAAATTAATCGATTATGTTTGCAAACAACATTCACTGTGTATCATAAGCTACGGAAAAAGTTTGATGAATCTATTTGAGGGACTTAATTTGACTGGCTAAACGAGAAATTTTTCTCGAAGCAGTATTTTTATGAACAATTTTTTTTGATACTGCTGACATTATTTCTGACTCTGCAGATCTTAATGCCTCTTTAGCTTGAGCTTTGTCTCCCTTTACAATATTTAGCTCAACTTTTTTGATATAGGTACGATATCTATTTCTTACAGACTTATTTATATCTGTTTTTTTTGTGATTTCTCTAATTTTACCTTTTGCTGATTTTGTATTTGCCATATTTTTATCTAGTTTTCATTTTTGACATTGAGCGCAATAAAATGTCGATCTTTGTGCTATTACTATTCGTAATATGGACGACTGACAAGATCTTTTTCTACATTTTAATCCTTCTCTTCCGTAAACTTGTAATTTATTTTGAAAATAGCCTATCTTTCCAGAAATCATTGTATGGTCATTAATACTTGATCCACCCAATTTTATAGATTTTTTAAGAACATCTTTAATTGATAACACTAAGTCTATACAATTTTTTTTTGAAAGGTCTTTACCTAACTTAATTGGATCGATACCAGACATATATAATGCCTCTGCAGCATAAATATTTCCCACGCCTACTATATATTTCTGATTCATAATTATATTTTTAATGGGAGACTTTTTATTCTGTAGTAAGTTCATTAAATATTTAAAGTTAAATTTTTTACTTAGTGGTTCAACACCAAGATTTTCAAAAAACTTATGTTTTTCTAATAAAGCTGTTTTAGTAACTAAAAGATATCCGAATCTTCTAGGATCAATAAATTGAAGAACTAAGTTCTTGTTAAATAAGATGCAAAAATGTGTATGTTTGAAATATTTTTTATTATTTTTTGCAATAATTATCCTTCCGGACATACCTAAGTGTATAATTAAGGATCTGTTATTTGATAAATTTATAATAATATATTTACCTCTCCGAAAAACAGCAGTGACTTTGTAGCCCTCAATTTTTAACGATAAATTTCTTTGTATAGGATATCTCAATTTACTTATGTATTTTTCAAATCGCAGAATCTTATGATTTTTAATTTTACTTTTTATACCGTTTACAACTGTTTGGACTTCTGGTAGCTCTGGCAT
>MDTA01152678.1_pt1 | contig 10286 bp, 1 predicted proteins | sample 811151 | NCBI WGS metagenome assembly MDTA01 (sample SAMN05326648, study PRJNA326480) | marine metagenome | isolation source: seawater | place: Indian Ocean: South | collected 2010 | reverse complement strand
CTGGTAATTTATTAGTTCAATCTTTCAATGAGATTCTTAATACTAAATTAGATGTAATTAATTTAGTACCAAATTTAAATTATGGTAAAAGTTTTGATGCAATATCTCTTTTACAATATGATGCTTTAAACTCTGTGAGATCTAATGGATTACAATTTAAACTAAAAAATAATAATAATCCAATATTTGCAAATTTCTTTAATCCTGTGACTGCTTTAAATTTAGAAACAGGGCAATTTACAATCGAAAACAACTTCTTTAATAAAAATGAGAGATTAATTTATACACCTGGTACATCTAATGTTGGATTCTCATCTTTGATAATGTCAAATGGTAATCCTTTACCAAGTGAAGTTTATGTTGTTCAACCATCTGGAACTGTTAACTCAAAAGTATTCCAACTATCAACAACTAAAGCAGGAGCTGCAATTACTTTTAATAGTGTTGGATCTGGAAATAGACATAAATTGGAGATGTTTAAGAAAAATGAAAAATCATTAATCACTATTGATGATATAATTCAATCACCAATATCATTTACACCTATAACAACAACACTATCAGATAATGTTGGTGGACAAGTTTCAATATCAACTTCAATTATATCTTTAGCAGGAATAACCTCTATCATAGTTGGAGATTTACTAAAAGTAGATGATGAGTTCTTAAAAGTTAATAACGTTGGATTTGGAACTACAAACATTGGTCCTATTTCAAATACTGGTTCTTTAAATCTAGTTGATGTAAGTAGAGGTATTGTTGGTTCTTCATCATCCATTCACACTGATACTAGTTTAGTTAGATTATTCAAAGGTGGTTATAATATTGTTGGTGATGAAATATTCTTTGTAGATCCACCTAAAGGAACTAATATTTTAGATAGAGATGATTCTAATAGAGATCGTGGTAGGTCTAACTTTAGTGGAAGAGTTTATCTCAGACAAAATTATGATTCAAATGCAATTTTTGATGATGTTTCAGACAAGTTTACTGGTATTGGTAAAACATTTACCACAACAATATCTGGAGTTAATACTACTGGAATTACAACTGGAAGTGCTTTTGTAACAATTAATGGAATATTCCAACCACCAACAACAGATAAAAACCCCACCAATAATTATGAGTTTTCAGAATCAGTTGGAGTAACGAGTTTTATATTCAGTGGTATTTCTTCATTTAATGGAACTCAAATTATTAGTGAGGCAGATGTAAATCAAAATCAATTGCCAAGATCAGGACAGATTATATCAATCGGATTTAGTGGTGGATTAGGAATAGCACCTTTAGCAGGAGCATCAGTCACAGCTGTTCTTGGTGCAGGTGGATCAATTACATCAGTGGGAGTTGGAACAAGAGACTTCCATGGATCTGGATATCGTTCAGGTTTAAGCACCACAGGAGATGGAATTATTCATATTGGTATTGCTGATACTGTTGGAACTGGTGCCACAGTTACTGCAACAGTTGGTATAGGTGGAACATTAATATTCAGTGTTGTTGGTGGTGGAAGTGGATATGTGAATCCTAGAGTAGAAGCACCTGTTCCTAGATATGAGAATTTACCAGTAACAGGTGTATCCAGAATAGGTGTTGGTGCTACAACAGATACTGGAATTGGACTTCTTTTAAATGTTGACGTTGGTGGAAGTAATACCACTGGTATAGGATCCACTCTTTTTGAAGTTAAATCTTTTGAAATAACAAGACCTGGTTTTAGTTTTAAAAAAGGTGATGTATTTAAACCAGTAGGATTGGTTACTGACAAAACACTTTCATCACCAATAACTGAACCTCTATTTACAGTAAATGAGGTATTTACTGATTCATTCTGTTCTTGGAATGTTGGTGAATTTGATTACATTGACACAATAAGACCATTACAAGATGGAATTAGAAAAAGATTCCCACTTAATTTTAAAGGTGAGTTAGTATCTTTCCAAAGTGCTAAATCATCTCAAATTGATATGCAATCATTATTATTAATATTCATTAATGGAGTTATACAAATTCCTGGTGAATCTTACATATTCAACGGTGGAACATCATTTGAATTTACAGAGGCACCTGATGTAAATGATAAGGTATCAGTATTTTTCTATAAAGGAACAAATGATGAAGATGTCACATTTACAGATGTCACAGAAACTATTAAAGTTGGTGATGAGGTTCAATTACTTAAAAATAATAATGATAGTGGCAGTGATCAACAAACTAGAGTTGTATCTGGAATTTCAACATCAGATTTAATTGAAACTCCTGTATATTTTGATGAGGGTATTGATATTATTGATTTTGGTACGGGAAGACAAAGAACACCTTTAAAATCACTAAGATGGATAAAACAAAAAGCAGATAAATTCATAAATGGTGAGTTAGTTACTAAAATCAGACCTTCGATTGAACCACTTGTATTTCCAGAAGCTAGAATAATTAAAGATCTTGGATCTGGAGATAGTACAATTTATATTGATAATGTGGGTGTTGGTACAAACTCTTTAACTAATTTGTTCTTCTATGAAAATCCAACTAATATTGGAGCATTAGTATTTGATGAATCCGTAGAAACAAAAACAGCAGATTTAACTGCAGTTGTTTCTGCTGGTGGAACAATTCAATCTATTACAATTAACGATGGAGGAAAAGGATATGTGGGTTCTAGCACTGCACTATCAATCGCTTCTCCAACATCACACACTGGAGTTGCTTTGACAGCAAGTGATTTGTTAGTTGTTAATGGTGGTTTAGGAATAGGATCTACTACCTTTGCCACAGCAAATGCCAACATTACAAGTGGTATTATAACTTCAATATCAATTGTGAATGGTGGTGTGGGATATACAACAACCGCAGTTCCAAACGTAATTGCACCAACTCCTGTTAAACCATCAGAAGTAATTACTGGATTTACTGGGGCAAGTGGATTTTCAGGTATAGTTACATCAATAAGCGTTTTAAGTAGTTCTACTATAAAATTCTTCTTAGAAAAAGAATCGGGAACATTCAGTGGAATTGGAAATGGAGATCCAATTTACATATTTGATACTGCAGTTGGTTCAGGTGTTACTTCAGTAGTAACCTCCTCAGGATCTCCTGTGGGAATTGGTACTTCATTCTTTGACAACATATATCTAATCAGCTCTTACAGCACAACATCCAATACCGCTGAATTTGTTGCTGGAGTCAAAACTGATACGTCTTTGGTTGGTATTTCAACTAGCGGTATATCTGGTAAGTTCTCTTGGGGTAAACTTACTGGTGGTGTTAGATCGTCTACAAATCCAATTTCAGTTACGATTTCTGGTAAAACAGTCAACTCTGGTTTAACTACTTTTCCAAGAATACAAAGGAGAAATTCTGGTATTAGAAACACTGGTGCTTTAATAGATAAATCCCGTGCTTAAAGATGTCAACTCTACCTAGTATAAATATAAGAAAAAAACTATAGAATATAAAAAATGTCGGCAATTGTAACAGATCAGTTTAGAATCAATAACGCAGGGAATTTTTTAGGCGATGTAAATAATTCTTCAAATTCATATTATGTTTTTGTTGGATTATCAAACCCATCTGCTGCAGTTAGATCGGATAAAGCTTTTGGTAGAAATGCAACTGATGCACAGTGGAATGATCAAATAACTAGAAAAGTTCCTGTTGATAATTCAAATTATTTAACACATTCCAAAGACACAATGGTTTTTGGTAAAAAAATTACCCCAGATAATGTAAGAAGAGTTGTTAGAAAAATAACTTGGACAAAAGATACAATCTATGATATGTATCGTCATGATTATAGTGCATCTAATCGAACCCCAAATGGTCAAACAGCAAGATTGTATGATACTGATTTTTATGTGATTAATAAAGATTTTAATGTTTACATATGTGTTGACAATGGTTCGAGTGGAATTAACACTACGGGTAATCCATCTTTAAATGAACCAACATTAACAGGATTAGAACCATTTAGAGCCACTGGTGCTACTGATGATGGATATCTTTGGAAATACTTATTTACAGTGCCTCCAAGTGATATTATAAAATTTGATGCTACAGAATTTATTCCATTACCTAATGATTGGTCAACGTCAACAGATGCCAACGTTGCAAATGTTAGAGACAATGGAAATGCTGATATTAGCAATAATCAAATAAAAAAAATATTCATCGAAAATAGTGGCACTAATTATAAAAATGCTGGTGCTGGAGGTTTAGAGGTAAGTATTAGAGGTGATGGTAGTGGTGGAAAGGCAATCGTTGAAGTTGGTAATGATGCAAAAATTAGTGATGTAAAAGTATCTGTGGGTGGAAAAGGATATACTTATGGTCTAGTTGATCTAACAGATATTCAACCAGACAGTCCTAATGCTAAGTTAGTTCCAATAATCCCACCATCAAAAGGTCATGGTTTTGATATTTACAAAGAACTTGGTGCAGATAGAGTTTTGGTTTATGCTAGATTTGATGATTCTACCAAAGATTTCCCGATTGACACTAAATTTGCTCAAATTGGAATTGTTAAAAATCCAACTTCAATTGGGTCTACACAAATTTTTAATCAATCTCAATTTTCCTCAGTATCCTCTTTATATTTGAAGTCTTTTGATAGTCCTAGTCCAGCAAAAGTGGGTGATTTAATTACACAAAATATTAAGAATGAGGGTGGAACTGTAATTGGTCAAGCAAGAGGTTATGTTGTTTCTTTTGATATTATATCAACTGATGTTAGCAATAAAATCGCAGTCTTAAAATATTATCAAGACAGATCACTATATTTTAATCCAACCACTGGAGATCAAACAGACATAGTTGGTTTAGGCACAACTTCCATATCTGGCACAAATGGACAGATATATAAATTTGGTGGAAGCGAAACCATTAATGGAACTGACGGAACTTCAGATTATGATGTTACAATAGAAACTACTTTTAGTGGTATTTCAACAAATCCCACAGGAACCAAAATAATCGATTTGGGAGTTGATTTTAAAAATGGCGTAGCACAATCCGAGATAAATAATCAGTCGGGTGATATTATCTACCTAGATAATAGACAGTTGATCACTAGAGATAGTAGGCAAAAAGAAGACATTAAAGTTATACTGGAATTCTAAACCATGTCACAAAAAACAAATTTAAACATAAGTCCTTATTATGACGATTTTAATGATGTCAATAATTTCTATAGAGTTCTGTTTAGACCAGGAAGACCTGTTCAGGCTCGCGAATTAACAACTTTACAATCAATATTACAAAACCAAATAGAATCTTTTGGAAATCATATATTCAAAGAAGGATCAATGGTTCTTCCTGGTGGTGTTAGTTATGATGATACATACTTTTCAATAAGATTAGAATCAGAGCATTTAGGTCTTCCAATATCTCTTTATCTTAATAATATAAAAGGAAAAAAATTAAAAGGTCAAAATTCTGGAATTGAATTTTTGGTTAATGATTGCAAACTACCAAGTGAATCGAGTGAGATTACAGATATTACAATTTTTGTAAAATATTTAACGGGAAATAACGATAATTTAAACGCTAATTTAGAGGATGGTGAACCATTACTTACTTTAGAAGATATTACTTATGGAAACACCACTATAGTATCTGGTGAAAGTGTTGCTACATTAGTGCCTACAAACGCCTCTGCGATTGGTAGTGCGGTTAAAATGAATGAAGGTGTATATTTTGTTAGAGGAACCTTTGTAACCGTTCCTACAAGCACTATAGTTTTAGATCCATATTCAAATGATCCATCATATCGAGTAGGATTAAATATTACAGAGTCAATAATTACATCAAAAGAAAACTCTTCATTATATGATAATGCTAAAGGATTTTCTAATTTTGCAGCACCTGGTGCAGATAGGTTAAAGATAACAGCAACTCTTGCAAAAAAAAGTTTAACTGATACTAGTGACGTTAATTTTATTGAAATAGTTAAATTAAGAGAGGGTGAACTTAAAAAATTACAAGATTCTTCTGTCTATAATCAATTAGAAAAATATTTGGCTGCTAGAACATTTGAAGAATCAGGAAATTATTCGATAGATAATTTTAATGTTAATATTGCAGAATCTTTAGATAATGGACTTTCTAATGGAGGAATATTTGAATCAAATCAAGTAACTGAACAAGGTAATACCCCTTCTGATGATCTAGCTTGTCTTAAAGTAAGTGCTGGAACAGCGTATGTTCAGGGTTACAGAATTGAAGAACCAGGAACATCAATTATAGATTTTGATAAACCAAGAGATAAAGAAAAAGTAAATACTGCTTTAGTTCCATTTGATATGGGAACTTTAATACGTGTTAATAATGTGTCTGGAACACCTGTTTTGGGTATTGCAATTCATGGAATTCAACAAAATACAGTTTCTCTTTTTAGTAGAAGAAAAGATTTGACAAATGCATCTAGTAAACCAGCTGGTGCTTTTGAAATAGGGAAAGCAAGGGTATATTCATTTGGATTACGAAATACTCCATATCAAGGCAATGCTAGTGAGTGGAATCTTCACTTATTTGATGTTCAAACATATACAGTTTTGACTATAAACACTGGATTAGACGCAACAAAGAGTTCATTTATTAGAGGTGCCAGTAGTGGTGCCACGGGATTTGTGAATGAGGCAGTATCAGGTGCAACTGAAATTGTTTTATCTCAAACATCAGGATCTTTTATTACTGGTGAAAAATTAATTATTAATGAATCTGAAGAAGAATTTAGATCTGTTGTATCAATTAGAAAGTATAATTTTCAAGATATAAAATCAGTTTTTCAAGATACTGACGGTATTGACGGTGGTATACCATCATTTACTGAATTTAGTGCAGACACAGTACTAGAGACTACTAGAATACCTTCAGTGACATCTTTTAACAACAGTGTAATTTCAGGGACTAACGGTCTTACAGGGACAATAACATCACCTGGTAATTCTCTCTCTGGAATAAAAACAGATTCTATCATTCAATATCAAGAAGCAGGAACTTCTGATATTAATTTTAATAGAGTCACTGCTGTTAGTGCTAATTCATTAACTGTTGTTGGAGTTGCAACTGTCAGTGGAGTAAACGATGGTAAAGTTGGTATTAACACAATTTCTTCAATATCTTTAGCGTCTCCAGTTGTTGTAGATAAAGAAAATACAGGATTATATGCAAAATTAGGATTTGATAACATATGTGAAGTAGATTTGGCAAATTCAACTTTAGCAGTATCTTCTCAATCAGGATTGATTACCCTTTCAGATTATTCAACAACGCAACCAATTTCTAATATTGCAGGTATAACAAGTGCATTTTTCAGTAATTTTGACACTCAAAAATATTCTATAGCTTACACTAACGGAACCATAGAACCTTTGACAAGAGATCAATTTAAATTAGTTGACTCTGGATCAAAAGTTCAATTTAGTGGATTGAGTACAAACACAGGCAGTGCTGTATTAAATGTTACTGTAGAGAAACAAGGCATTAAAAATAAAACTAAACAATTCACAAGAAGTAATAAAATAATTATTGATAAAACAAAAGTTGGTGTGACCACTAGTACAAATGGTTTAACATTTAATAGGTATTATGGACTTAGAATAGAAGATAGGGAAATATCTTTGAATGCTCCAGACGTAGTAAATGTAGTATCTGTTTTAGAATCCAATGATGCTAATGATCCCACTCTAGACAAAATAACCACCGTATCTGGACTTAATTTAAATATTAACACCATTGATGGTGAAAAAATAGTAGGTTCAGAAAGTGGAGCAGTAGCACAATTAGTTACTAGAGTAGATGGTGACAACGTTGAAGTTGCTTATTTTACGAGTGCACAATTTACTGTAGGTGAAAATATAAGATTTGAGGAATCAAATATTCAGACAACAATTCAAGGAATTACTCTAGGAAATAATTCAAACATAACTGAAAAGTATTCTTTAGATAAGGGTCAAAGAGAACAATATTATGATTATTCAAGAATAGTTCGAAACCCAGTTATTTCTGCACCATCAAGAAGACTTTTAATAATTTTTAATTCTTATGTTGTTCCAACTACAGATACTGGTGATTTATTTACAGTTAATTCATATGATCAAGATCGATATACAAATGATATTCCAATTTTAGAGGGTGGTTTAAGATCCACAGACACACTTGATTTTAGACCTAGAGTTGCACCAACAGCTGATATTTCTAAGTCCCCATTTGCTTTTACTTCTAGAAGTTTTTCAAGCACTAATGGATCAGCACCTAGTCTTGTGGTTTCACCAGAGGGAGATTCAACATTAGGTTATAGTTATTTCTTACCTAGAATAGACAAATTAGTTTTATCTCGATCTTTAAATCGTAAAAGACCAAGTGAATCTTTATATTCAGGAGATTTTTCAATAATAAAAGGTGTTTCTTCTCTTACTCCAAAAGAACCTGTAATGATAGATGGTGCTATGCATCTTGCAACTATTGAACTTCCAGCGTATCTTTACAATCCAAAAGATGCAAAAATAACTTTGGTTGAAAATAGAAGATATACTATGAGAGATATTGGTAAGTTAGAAAGTAGAATAGAGAATCTAGAGATTGTTACTAGTTTGAGTTTGCTTGAATTGGATACCAAAACTTTACAAATCAAAGATACAACTGGTGATAGATTTAAATCTGGATTTTTCGTAGATGACTTTAAAGATGCTAGTCGTATTGATGTAAATAATCCAGATACTAGAATCAATATTGATACTGAAGAAAATGAATTGATTGTTCCTTTAGATCAATATAGTATAAAACCATTGTTAGGTGTATCTGAAAGTATTGATGTAAATTCTGCAGACTTCTCTCAAAACTTACCATTATTAGATTCAAATGTACAAAAAACTGGAGATTTAATTACTTTAAAATATTCTGAGGTACAATCCGACATTGGTAATTCTCAAGCAAGTAGAGTTGAAAATGTAAACCCATATGAGGTTGTTATTCGTGAGGGTAGAATAACCCTAAATCCACCAGTTGACAATTGGACAAGAACTATACCTATTACTGGAAAAAAAATAGTAGTTTATGGTGATACTGAAAATACAATAGTTGATAAAGTTATAACAGCATCAGAACCTGATCCATTTATAAGATCTAGAAACGTTGGATTCAGTGCTTTAAATTTAACACCTGGTGTCAGACATTATCCATTCTTTGATGGAAAATTTCATATTAATATTATGCCAAAACTCGTTGAAATTGAGATGCAAAGTGGTGTCTTCCAAATTGGCGAAACTGTTCAAGCTCGTTTCCCCTTTACAGGAGAAATATCTGAATTCAGAGTAGCACAACCAAATCATAAGACAGGAGCTTATAATTCTCCTAGAAGTGTATTTCCTAGCAATCCATATAATACTTCTCTTAGTTTAGGGTCATTCTACACAGAATCTTCAACAGTGTTAAATGTAGACATTGCATCATTATGTCAGGATGCTCAAGGAGCTTTCTTTGGAAGAATGTTACCATCCATACCTTTAGTTGGTAAATCTAGTGGAGCAATTGCGGTTAGTAGAAATGTAAGACTAATACCTGATGAGTTTGGTGCAGTTTATGGAGCAATCTTCTTCCAAGATCCAAATACAGATCCACCACCACCTTTAAGATTTGAAAATGGAATAAACACATTTGTATTAAGTTCAAGTGCTACTAATGCCGAACCAACTAAAGGAGATGATGGTGTTGGAATAACTCGTGGAGAAGTAACATATCGTACATTTGGAATAATCAATACAGAAACATCAACTACAACTGAAATTCGTCTAGGAGTACCTGCTCCTCCTCCACCACCACCAGCACATAATGACCCTCTAGCACAGTCATTTCTCGTGGATGAGACGGGAATGTTCTTATCATCTATAGATCTTTTCTTCTTTGAAAAAGATGATAGAGTTCCTTTAACTGTTCAGATAAGAAGTGTTGAATTGGGAACTCCAACAGGTCAATTAATATCTGATCTTGCGGAAGTTGTTTTAGATCCTACTGAATTAGATTCTAATAACGAATCAATCATAAAAACTTCTTCAGATGCTTCTGCTGCAACTAGAGTTACTTTCCCATCTCCACTTTACTTAGAACCTGGTAGAGAATATGCAATTGTAATTTTAGCACCAGCAACAGTAAATTACAAAATTTGGATCGCTCAAATGGGTGAAGAGACAATTGAAACTCAAACTCTTGGAGTTGATGAAGGATCAAAGAGTATTGTAACTAAACAATATCTTGGTGGAAGTTTATTTAAATCTCAAAATGGAACAATATGG
>MDTA01126735.1_pt1 | contig 10286 bp, 10 predicted proteins | sample 811151 | NCBI WGS metagenome assembly MDTA01 (sample SAMN05326648, study PRJNA326480) | marine metagenome | isolation source: seawater | place: Indian Ocean: South | collected 2010 | reverse complement strand
TCGATGGCGAGGACTTAGAGATCGACGACAGCAAAATATCTATACCGGGCTTCCCTAACCCGGTCGACCTGAACATCGCTAATCCATATGAGGACATGAGCTAATCTTGTCTGCGCCCTATCGGCGACGTTTCTAAACCCTCAATGCAGTGTTCTGGGTTGCCACTGCAGTTGCTCAAGGCGTCGCTCAGCCTGCTGCGCCAAGGCGGGTGGCGGCGACATTTGCAAACAGATCGTATACGCTTGCTGCGCTTGTAATGGCTGCTCCATTTGCAGCAAGCATTCGCCACGCTCGAAGTGCAAGGCCGCCTGCGCAGTCTCATCAATGGTTTCCACAGCTAATTGACACTCCAGAATATCCAATGCGCCGGACCAATTCTGCGCCTGTGCGTACTGGATTTTGACGTTATTCAGCATCCTCAAGCCAAACACACTGGTGGGCGTCGGCCGCAGCACGTCTTGCACCTCTTCTGCGCTTAATTTCGCCTCAAACTCCTGTTTTTGCAGCCTACGCAGTGACAGCGGGTCGGCTACCCGACCCTCTATCGAAACTAAAAAGTGCCCCGGGTAATTGATGCCGTGAGCAGCTATGCCACAACGCCGTGCCGCTTCTATAAGCACCGAAGCCACCGTTATTGGTAATCCTTGACGCTGAGCCAATACCCATTGCAGATTGCTATGACTTAAATCGACAGCATCCGGACGTTGGTTACCAAAGCCAACTTCACGAAAGAAACCCAACAAACAGTCCACATCCACTGGCATGCGCTCTTCGAGAGGTGCAATGAGCGCTGCAAAATGCCGCTGGAGATCTACGCGATCAATCTCGGGATCGATAACCTCGCTCACCAACAGCGCCATCAAAAACTCGCCGCCATCCGCCGCCGCGGCGTTTTTCAGACGTTGCTTTAACTCGTCGGAGGTTGACATAAAGCAGTCAGTGCTCGCGCGTCTTGCTAAAGATAATGTCCGGCCAGCGATCCTCTACTACTTGCAGATTCACTCGGCTGGTCGCCAAGTAGGTCAAATAACCACCGCCATCCATCGCGAGGTTTTCCTGATTTTTGTCACGGAAATCACCGAGCATTTTTTCGTCATCACAACGCACCCAGCGGGCGGTATAGGTGGAAGAATTTTCCCAGATGCACTCTGCTCGATATTCGTCACGGAGCCGGAACGCGACTAAATCAAACTGCAGCACGCCCACTGCCCCCACGACCAGTTCGTTCTTAGTCAGCGGCTTGAAGACTTGCGTCGCGCCTTCTTCCGCCAACTGCTGAATACCCTTCTCTAACTGTTTCGAGCGCAACGGATCTTTCACGCGAACGCGCCGGAACAACTCAGGGGCGAAATTCGGTATACCGATAAACCGATGTACTTCCCCCTCGGAGAACGCATCACCAATTTGGATCGTACCGTGATTGTGTAAACCGATGATGTCGCCGGCAAAGGCCTGCTCGGTCTGAACGCGGTCACCCGCCATAAACGTCACCGCGTCAGCCACTTTGATGTCTTTGCCCAGACGTAAATGGCGCATTTTCATACCCTGACGATAGGTTCCCGAACAAATGCGTAAAAAAGCTATCCGGTCCCGGTGATTGGGGTCCATATTGGCCTGTATTTTAAACACAAAACCGCTGAACGCCGGCTCGTCAGGCAACACCTCGCGGCTTTCGGTCGCACGTTGCTGCGGTGGCGGCGCAAGCTCCACAAAACCGTCAAGCATCTGATTGACCCCAAAATTACCTAGCGCAGTTCCGAAATAGACCGGACTCAACGTCGCCGCTTCAAAGTCCTCCTGAACATAACTGTGGCTGGCCCCCTGCACCAATTCAATCTCGTCGACAAAATCGTGGTACGAATCACCCAGATAGGTCCTCGCGGCGTCGCTGTGCAAGCCGTCAATGACCGAAAAATCATGGACATGATGGCCATGGCCTTGGGCGTAACAAACAATCTGGTCTTTCGCGAAGTCGTATATCCCTTTGAAATTTTGACCACGGTCGATAGGCCAATTCATGGGCGCGCATTGGACTTGCAAGATGTCTTCGATTTCATCCAGTACCTCAATTGGGTCGCGTATTTCTCGATCCAACTTGTTGATAAAGGTAATAATCGGCGTGTCGCGCAATCGACACACCTCCATCAGTTTGATGGTACGCGGTTCCACGCCTTTGGCGCCGTCGATCACCATCAGCGCCGAATCGACAGCAGTCAATGTGCGGTAGGTGTCCTCGGAAAAATCCTCGTGGCCGGGCGTGTCCAGCAAGTTGACCATGCGATGGTTGTAGGGGAACTGCATCACCGACGTCGTCACCGAAATGCCTCGCTCCTGCTCCATGGTCATCCAATCCGAGGTTGCATGGCGATCAGATTTTCTAGATTTGACTGTACCCGCCAATTTAATCGCGCCACCAAACAGCAACAGCTTTTCCGTCATGGTGGTTTTACCCGCATCCGGGTGAGAAATAATCGCGAAGGTTCGCCGGTTACTTGCAGAATCGGTCACAACTTTAGGCTTTGTTTAGCAAAGCGGCGCAGTATACGGAGCTTTAGTCTGCGGTACTAACATTCGAGCGTACATTCCAAAAGATTCAGGGCCATGCAAACGGCATCTTCACGATTCAGGACTCCCGGGTAGTAATCCTTGCGAATACCGATCTGTCGAAAGCCAACGGATCGGTAAAGACTGATCGCGCGACCATTGCCGGCGCGAACCTCAAGAAACATCTTGTCTGCGCCCATCTCGAGAGCCCGCCGACACGCGCCTCTCAATAGCAGTCGCCCCAAGCCGCGACCTTGCTGATCAAGCCCAATGCACATGTTCAGCAGATGCGATTCCCCAACCCCACTACTCACCATCGCGACACCCAGCAACTGTGTGCCCTCACACAGGCCACCTCCCCAATAGCCAGCGTCCAAGCTATCCGTATACATTTTTTCCGTCCAGGGAAATGCGGTAGCCTCGCGTTCAAGCGCTACCACGTCGGGAATCTGTCGCCGCATGAGCGGCTTAACAACGATCATGGCAACGCTTACTTACGACTACTGAGCACTCGCCAGAGCTGTCGCTTCGCGTCTGCGCTGACCATCAACTCCGACAATTCTGGGATGAGAAGATAACTGCCTTCAACCATCGGCACCCAGGCACTGATCAAGGTGAACGTCGCGTCGCTGCAAAAAACTACGCGCCCACCTGCCTTTCCGATCCCGAACTTATCCATAAATGCCAGCAGCGCGCGCTCAGGCGTTCCGGCGTTGCCCGTGAGCGGCCAGTTGAATTCGCTCAATTCGGGTTGGCTTTTATCGGCGCCGCCCTGCCGCCAAAGCTGGCACAACAGCAGATCCGCGGCGATATGACGCAACTCACCCAACAGCGGCTCAGCAGACAACAGCAACCCACATTTATTCTGCATATGGTGAAGACGAATCGGCGGAATCTGGGGCTGCTCCAAACGAGCCTCCGGCGCCGTCATCGGTTCTGGCGTAGACGGCCCACGCGCTGAAGGCACATGACTCAAAGCGGACTTCAAGGAGGTCAAGTCATGCGTGTCGACGGTTTCCCGCGCTGCAGCGGTTCGACCCTGCTGCGCCGAAGACTCAGCAACCCCACTGCGCGGGTACCATACATCAATACCCATATCCGCAAGCATACGCGTCTGCCGTTGGGTCAATTGAAGCTTATTCGTGGTCACCAGCGTGGTCTCTTCTCAAACACTCGCATAGTAGCGCAGACAGGCGAGCCGCGGACAGCGCCAGCTAAGCTGAACGACGTCTCTGCCAATGATAAACAATTCGCTCCGCCACTAAGCCGATATAGATCAGCAAATAGATCGCTTCTGCCAAGCCACTGTCCTTGCGCAGCCACAGCAAATGGACGATTGCGAAAAAAGTAGCGACGTAGATTAATCGGTGCAGTCGACGCCAGTTTTCTTTGAGGCGGCGACGCCAACCGCGGGTCGATGTCAGCGCCATCAGTAGCAACGCCAGAAACGCTCCAATACCAGCGGTAATATAGGATCGATATACGAAGTCATCGAGCAACACTGCAAGCTGAAACTGCGCGTATAAGCCGGCGTAGGTGAGCACATGCAGACAAACATAGATGAACGCAAATAAACCAATAAATCGGCGGTGCTGGCCCAGCCACGGCCAGCCCAACCTGCGTCTCAGAGGTGATACGGCAAACGCGAGTAACACTAGGATCAGCGACCACTCGCCGAGGTAATGCAGCAGCGCCTCAGTCGGCTCGGTGCCGAGTCCAGAATTGGTTTGCTGAAGCTCTTTTATAATTAATACGCCGAGCCACAAAAGTGGCATGGACAACGCAACCCAGAGAGTCGTTTTAAGCCAGCGGGGGTTCGGCAGGCTTAACCCCTTCATCAATAGAACTTGCGCAGATCCATACCGCGATACAGGTCCGCAACCTCTTCAGCATAGCCATTAAAAGGCAGTGTCGGTCGCCGGTTCGGATCAAATATTGAGCTGGGTAAACGTCGCTCACTGGCCTGACTCCAACGTGGATGATCTACCGCTGGGTTCACGTTGGCGTAAAAGCCGTACTCATGGGACGCCAGCGCTTGCCAGGTATTTACCGGTTGACGCCTACTAAAATGGATGCTGACAACGGATTTAATGCTTTTGAATCCGTACTTCCATGGCACCATAAGCCGCCACGGCGCGCCGTTCTGATTCGGCAGTTCTTTCCCGTATAAACCGACCGCCATGATGCTTAATGGATGATAGGCCTCATCCATACGCAGCCCTTCAAGATACGGCCAGTCTATGCTGGAAAAGAAAGAACGCTGTCCAACCATTTCTTCAGGCCGGTACAGGGTCTTGAACACCACATATTTGGCATCACCTGTAGGCTCGAATTGCTCTAGCACCTGTTTAAGCGGAATGCCCATCCAGGGAACAACCATGGACCAGGCCTCGACACAGCGAAATCGATAGATGCGCTCCTGCGGCGTCAGTCCCTTAATAATGTCCTCAAAAGCGAAATCACCAGTCTTTTTCGCCTCGCCAGATACCGAAACCGTCCAGGGGTCTGTTGTCAAAGCGCCGGCATTCTCAAACGGATCGGATTTTCCCGTACCGAATTCGTAAAAATTATTGTACTGAGTGACGATCTGCTCGGGTGTGACGTCGTCATCTTCCTGCAACCCCGCCTTCACGATAGGCGCAGGCAAGCCAAAACCAGCGGCAGCGATGATCGCCGCGCTCTGACCCATAAATTTGCGTCGCTGCAGATAGATTGTTTCCGAGGTGATCTCTGAACTTGGAATATCAGTAGGTTTCCGGATCAACATAACTTCGTCCTGGATTGCTGTGATCGCTCAGCCCGCAGGCTCTGACGCTTACCGAGCCGATCCTTGATGTCTAAAGTGTCGCCACAACGCTTTTAGAGGCCCTGAGATGGAGTACGCAACGCACAAAGTCAGCAATACCGCGGGCGGATCTACCGTTACAACCGCAAAACCCAGCGCGATCAGCACCATAGTGACGAAGGGAATCCGCTCTCGCAGGTTAATGCTTTTGGGTGAGTAATAACTGAAGTTCGAGACCATCAAAAGCCCAGCCAGACCTGTAACCAACGCCATGACACTGGCCAATACAAACGACGGTTGCGCCACGTCATTCGACAACGCTACCCAAATGCTGAAGGTAACCAAACCCGCGGCAGAAGGGCTGGCGAGCCCCGTGAAATTGGCACTGTCGCTTTCGGTGTTAAATCGCGCCAAGCGCAGCGCAGCGCAAGCCATGTACACAAACGTAGCCACCCAACCAAACTGCCCGAGACTAGACAGACCCCAAGAAAACGCGACTACCGCAGGCGCTACACCAAATGCAACCATATCGGAGAGGCTGTCGTACTGAGCCCCAAACGCGCTTTCCGACATGGTGATTCGAGCCACTCTGCCGTCAGCAGTATCCAAAAACATCGCGATAAAGATCGCCAAAACAGCCGGCAAAAAGTCGCCATTCATCGCCGCGATGATGGCGTAGAAGCCTGCGAACAGCGCACCGGTGGTAATGACATTGGGCAATAAAAATATGCCCTTGCGACGCAACGAGGTATCTACCGCATCGGTATCCTCAACGCCGCCCGGCTGGGTCTCCTGCTCTTCCGAATCCACCGCTCGGAGAGGTTGTTTATCTTTCGACGCCACAAAGCACCTCGGTGCGTTTAGTTGACTTCTTTATTTACCAGACGATTCTCTTGAATCCAAGGCATCATTGCGCGCAATTTCTCACCCACTTCCTCAATCGGATGCTCTTGAGTAATACGGCGCATGGCCTTAATGCTCGGGGCTCCAGCCTGATTCTCCTGGACGAATTCCTTCGCAAAGTTACCCGTCTGGATCTCTTTCAGTATGCGCTTCATTTCGATCTTGGTGTCTTCGGTAACTACACGCGGACCGCGAGTCAAACCACCATACTCCGCTGTGTTGGACACCGAGTACCACATGTTAGCGACACCGCCCTCGTAGAACAGATCGACGATGAGCTTAAGCTCGTGCAAACACTCAAAGTATGCCATCTCCGGGGCGTAACCGGCTTCAACCAGAGTTTCGAAGCCCGCTTGCACCAACGCAGCCGCTCCACCGCACAGTACAGCTTGTTCTCCGAAGAGATCTGTTTCTGTTTCTTCCCGGAAGGTGGTTTCAATAACACCGGCGCGACCACCACCGTTGCCGGAAGCATAGGACAGCGCAATATTCTTAGCCTGGCCGGTCGCATCCTGAGCGATAGCGATCAGGCTCGGCACGCCGCCGCCCTCCACATAGGTGGACCGTACGGTATGCCCCGGGCCTTTCGGCGCAATCATAATTACATCCAGGTCGGTTCTCGCCTGGATCAATTCAAAATGAATGTTGAAACCGTGCGCAAAAGCGATGGCAGCACCCTGCTTGATATTCGGTTCGATTTCGTCGGTATACAACCGAGCCTGCAACTCGTCGGGCACCAAGACCATTACCAAATCTGCGCCCTGCACAGCATCCGCAACTTCGGCAACCGCGAAACCCGCATTCTCCGCCTTGGTCCAAGAACCCGAGCCTTTGCGCAACCCTACCACGACCTGCTCGACACCCGAGTCGCGTAGATTGTTCGCATGCGCATGGCCTTGAGAACCATAGCCGACGATGACCACTTTCATGTTCTGAATGATAGAGAGGTCTGCATCTTTGTCGTAATAAACCTGCATGGTCTGGCTCCTGTAAATTGCGGTCTGCTTTTGTTTACCTGCGCTTGCAGGCATTTCGTTTAACGGTCGACATTATTTTTTAGCACTTTTTGGTGCCTTACTTATTGCTATGGTTGCTGCCCTGTTCAGCTCGCACCACCGCGGCTGATTCCGGAGACGCCGGAGCGTACAACCTCGACAATGCTCACATCATCTATGGCGCGAATAAATGCGTCCAATTTATTGCTCGGTCCAACCAACTGAATGGTGTAGGTGACCGACGTTACTTCGATAATCTGCCCGCGAAAGATATCCGCAGTACGTTTGACTTCTTGACGGGCGTCGCCCTCCGCGCGCACTTTGATCAATAAAAGTTCGCGTTCTACATAATCGCCGTCGCAGAGATCCTCTACGCGCACGACCTCGATGAGTTTATTCAGCTGTTTGATAATCTGCTGAATCTTACTGTCGTCACCCCGCGTGGTAAGCGTCAATCTGGACAGCGTCGTATCTTCTGTGGGTGCGACGGCCAAGGACTCGATGTTGTAATTCCGCTGCGCAAACAAACCAACCACACGCGACAGAGCGCCCGCTTCGTTTTCGAGCAAAACGGAAAGAATATGCCGCATTAGCTGGACTCCGCTGCGGTTGTTTTGCTTAACACCATGTCACGCATCGCACCGCCTTTTATCGCCATGGGGTAAACATGTTCATGCGGATCAACCCACACATCCACGAAGACCAAACGGTTCCTGTTTGCCTCGCTAAAGGCCTCTTCCATTGCCGCGTCTAGCTTCGTCGCATCGACCACTTTGATCCCCACGTGACCGAACGCTTCGATCAGAGTTTTAAAGTCGGGCAATGAATCGCTATAGGTGCTCTGCGAGTGTCGTCCGCCATATTGCATGTCTTGCCACTGCTTAACCATGCCCAGAGCCTGATTGTTCAAGTTAATAATCTTGATCGGCAAACCGTACTGCAGACAGGTGGAGAGTTCCTGCATATTCATCATAAACGAGCCTTCCCCCGTAACGCAGGTAACTGTCGCCCCCGGGTTGCCCATTTGCACGCCCATGGCAGATGGCAATCCAAATCCCATCGTGCCGAGTCCGCCGGAGTTAATCCAACGCCGTGGTTCGTCAAAGTGATAATACTGGGCGGCGAACATCTGATGTTGACCCACGTCAGAACACACAAAAGCGTCTCCGCCGGTGACTTTGTACAGGCTCTGAATGGCCAACTGCGGCAAAATAGGTTTATCCGCTTGGGCCTGCAAATTGTGATTCAAGCCGTTTTCCGCACGCCAGTCTTCGAGCTGTTGCCACCAGCTTTTCAGACCTTCTTCGCGATCCTTCAGAGCAGACTTTTGCTGACTCTTAAGCGCTTGCGTTAAGCGAGTGGACAATTGCTCTAACACCCAAGCGCCGTCGCCAAGCAGGGCGATATCTGCGTCGATGATCTTGTTAATGGACGCTGCATCTATGTCCATATGGATGATGGTCGCCTTGGGTGAAAACTTATCCGGATTATTCGTCACCCGATCATCGAACCGCGCACCTAACGCGATCACCAAGTCGGCACCATCCATAGCCATATTTGCTTCATAGGTCCCGTGCATGCCCAGCATACCGAGGCTCAAGGGATCGGTGCCTGGGAAGGCCCCCAGCCCCATCAGCGTCGAAGCGACAGGAGCCCCTAACGTTCTGACCAAATCGCGCAAGTGTTCGCAGGCCGAGGCCAAAATAACGCCTCCACCAACATAAAAGACTGGCTTTCGCGCTGCCAGCATGGCGTCCACTGCACGATCAATTTGCGCGCTATCACCGGTAACAATCGGGTTGTAAGAACGCATGCTCACCGAATCCGGGTACGCGTAGGCAAATTGCTCGAACGGATCCGTCGTGTCCTTAGGTACATCGATAACCACTGGCCCGGGGCGACCAGTTGTAGCGATGTGGAAGGCCTTTTTAACCACACCGGGAATTTCTCCAGCATCGCGCACCAGGAAGCTATGTTTTACCACCGGGCGCGATATCCCAACCATGTCCGTTTCTTGAAATGCATCGGTACCAATCAAATCTCTAGGCACCTGCCCAGAAATTACGACCATCGGAATGCTGTCCATATACGCCGTGGCGATCCCGGTAATCGCATTCGTCGCACCCGGTCCTGAAGTTACAAGTACCACGCCCGGACGCCCGGTGGAGCGTGCATAACCGTCGGCCATGTGCGTTGCCGCCTGTTCGTGGCGAACTAAAATATGCTCGATCTTTTGTTGCCGAAATATGGCGTCATAGATGTGCAGTGCTGAACCGCCAGGGTAGCCGAAGATGTACTCAACACCTTCGTCCTGCAGCGATCGGATCAACATATCTCCGCCCGACAGTTGTTCTGTCATGTTCATATTCCTAGTTGGCAACTTATCGGTGTTGCTGCTCACCCTCGCGCAGCCTCTGCGCGCTCCGGGTCCTGCAGCTTTTGCGCGTTAACTGATTGATTTATTTCAGGAAGACCGACGCCGATTTCTCCGACCAATCTTCGAAGGGCGGCTATTCTTGTGATTCCGTCCAGCTATGTCAATGATCCCCGCATTTACCGGTTAACCGTTTTTCAACATAACCACACTGGCCATACGCCCGGTCGTCGCCTGTGCGCCGCATTCTACCGTAGTCTGGCGATGAGAATAAAAAACCGGGTCGGCATAGGTACAACGCCCGGCCGCCGCAATTTGCACAACGCCACAATTATGCAGACGTCTGCGGGTAAACAGAACGAGGTCCACCAGACGTTTTGCCGCGTCTCGTGGATGCTCAAAAACTGCCTCCGGGCACAGATCCTGAACCGCGCCCCAGACATCACGCCCAACCTCAAAATGATTGACACTGATGCAAGGCCCGATCCACGCCTGCAGTTCCTCGGGTTCTGCCGGCAATGTACTGATCAAGGCATCGATAACGCCATCTATAAGACCCCGCCAACCCGCGTGCGCCGCCGCCACAAGCTCGCCTCGACGATGGGCAAATAACACTGGCACACAATCTGCGGTTTGAACGGCCAGCGCAATGCCAGCCTGGTCTGTCCATACCGCATCGGCGACG
>MDTA01118151.1_pt1 | contig 10286 bp, 14 predicted proteins | sample 811151 | NCBI WGS metagenome assembly MDTA01 (sample SAMN05326648, study PRJNA326480) | marine metagenome | isolation source: seawater | place: Indian Ocean: South | collected 2010 | reverse complement strand
GTTGTAATACCATATCTCTTTTGACATGCTAGTCCGTATCTAATATCGTCATTGCTAAATTTTTTACCCATATGTTCTCGTGCTTCTTCACTTAAACTTTCGATTCCAACGCCTAATCTATATGCACCTGCTTTTGCACTTTGTTTCCATATTTCATCAGGCATTTGGTTAGCAGGTCGATATATAAATTGTCCGCCCCACTTAATTGGAACATCAGCAGTTTCATTATAATCTGCTAGTGTGTTAATAAAGTCTTTATATGCTTTCATACTTCCGTTAATCAAACTATCTGTAAAATAAAAAAAGTTATTATTGTATTTCTTTTGTTGATAAATCATTTCTTTAGCAATACTTTTTCCATCTCTCCATACAAATTTTTTCCAATGTGTATGTATATCACAAAAAGTACATCTTCTAACACAACCTCTACTACCAGTGATAGGTATCCATCTTAAATCATCAGGATACTTATTCCATAGATAACTATCATAATTAGGATAAGGAAATTCATCAAGATCCATTATTTGATTCCATTCGCCTGTATTTTTATGATCACCTTTAAGTATATCTACAATTGCATATTCACCTTCACTTTTTACCCAGTAATCACATAAATTTCTTTCTTCAAACCAAGGACCCCAACTATCACTATTCATTCCTGTTATACCTAAACCAGCACCACCTAAAATTATTTTTATCTCTGGGGCCATCATGCGAATATATGTACACAAACTTTTAGTAACATTCACACACTGAAATGTAAAAACACTAATACCAATATACTTAGGTTTATATTCTAACATTTTTTTGACATGGAATGTCATTAATCTATCAATGTAATCAAAATCACTTACATAATTTTTCACTGCTAAGTCATTAATTTTTTCATCATCTTTGACTTCGATATTGAAATCATAAAAAGCACCAGTGAATCCAAACTTCTCTATCATACTAATTAGTAAACCAGGCGCCGCAGGCACTCTGCCACTGTAAGTTAAAGGAACACTGGTAATTAAAACATCTACCATTTTTTTCTCAAGAGATTAATTTTTAACCTATTCGTTTGTTTTGCATCTATAATGCTTTTCAATGTAAACAATTTTCCATATCTTACTACAGCATCATTAACATCTTTTATGTCATCTTCCCATTCAGGAAAACTAACACTCCAACCATATTCTAAAGCATCATCTATTAATTTTTGTCCACTTGCATCTCTATCAGGAACTAAAACTATTTCATTTCCTAGTGTGTCGATTATTTGTGCCTGTGTATCGCTACAATTGTTACTTAGTATTGCTACTCCTCCAATACTAAGAGCGTCAAGTATACCTTCAGTTACAACTGTTAACCTAGCATTTGAATGCTGATTATCAATGCCAAAGACATAGCCAGTGTCATGATTAGTAAAATATTTGGGTTTTGCGGTGTCATCTGTACTCCTTGCAGTAAATCCTATTGTTTTACCTTTCCATGTAAATGGAACTATTATCCTATTATACATCTGTACAGGTTTATTGTTTGCCCACAATAATTTATCTAATGGTAATGACCTCGACTTTGCATAGTCTTGAATATGCTTAGGTGCTTCATTAATATTTATTGCGTTCTCAGGTAAAACACGTTCTTTGAAATTAACTTCGAAAGTTTCTTTTTTTATTTTGATGTCTACTGTATCTTTTATTCTTAGTGCTTCGATATTAAGCAATTGAATAGTATTCTCATCAACTCCAAGCCAAGTCAGTAATTTACGCATCTTAAAACTTACATGTCGTCCTGGTTGCCATCCAGTTTTAAAATTGCAATTAAAACAATGATAACTTACTGTTTCATCTTGAGTGATTACGCCGCCACGTCCTCTTTTATCCTGACTTTCACCATTATGCGGACAACAGACAGCATTAAAACTAATCCATCCTCCACTACTGCGTTTTTGTTTGCCAGGAAGATTATCCAAGACGGTTTGTTGTATAGTATTCATCTATAATATTATACGTTCTTTTGCGAAATTATACAACCGTTTTGTGAAAAATTCATGTCCTTCTTCATTAGGATGTCCACCTTTAGCAAAAAAATTTTTGTCTAATTTTTCTTGCTCCTGTTTTAGAAAACTATCCATACTTGCTCCATCTATAAAATAATTTTCATAATCACTTGGTGGGTGTGTACCTAAAGCATTAAATTGTATTAATGGGATATTTTTTACTTTACATATACTGTTGACTATTAATTTAGTATTTTCTGTAAATAAATTATGGCTATCAATTGTACAGGTATTTACCCATTCTTTTGCACTACTAAAAAAACCTTTTTGTTCACCTGCGATACCATTATGCACCCATTCTTTTCCATACCAACTCATCCTAGTTTTTTCAGTGTAAGCAACACAGATAACTACATCATGTAAAGAATCATTATTTTTCCTTACATATTCAGCGATCTGTTGTGCTATTGCATAGTTACTATTTGCTGGTTGAGATAAGTTATCCATTTCAGCATCAAAGTATTTTGCAAGTTGCCCTAGCCATACTTTATTTTCTCGATATTTTTTATTAAGATAATAAAAATCTTGATTATCTTTTAGACTTGGGTCAAGTAGTTCACTTCCGAAGGTGAAACTACAACCGAATCCTACTAATTTCATAGTGATCCTATGGTCGATATAAAACTTTGTTTAATGTTCCTGATGTAGTGGTTCTTACAAATCTTATTACATTATAAACGCCTGTAAAATTAAAGAATGCATTATCTGTTTGATTTGTATAGGTTTGTGTTGTAATATCAGTGAAGTCACTGTCTTCTAAACTATTTGCTGGATTAATACTACCTTGTACTTTTAAATTTCCAGTAAATGCTTCACTAAAAAATACTTGTGCAGTATGATTGGCAGTGTTGCGATTGATATATGGTTTAATTGTTATTCTACTTCCAGTATCACTGCCACTAAATGTTTCTTCTGAACTTTCATTAAAAGTAGGATAAACACCTTCAACTATTTCTAAAACTCCATTTGCATTTAAATTATCATCAGAATAAGCAGGTAAAATATTATCTTCCTCATCTGTAACCTTTATAGCATAACTATACAATTTTGCATCTAAATTTAGTAAGTCTCCTTCAGTAATATTTGCCAGCATTATCCCACGTATCGGGTCTACCATCTCTAAGGATCTTTCAATATATGAAGTGCTATTTTCCTTATCAATAACTACAATATTGGCTGTTTTTTTACTCATGTTAACCCGTTTTTGGTCTCTGTTTTTAAATTCAATTCTTATTCTATTAGATAATCCTCGGTAAACTTTTAAATTAGGTGTATAAAACATAGTCATAGTGTTGTTAACTCCAGTATCAGTAATAACTGCGGTGCGTCTTTGTTCATATAAGTAACTAGTAATAACTGTCATGAAAGTATTTATCGCACTACTATGCCTCCATTAGCAGAAGAAATTTTCGAAAAGTATCCATTTTTATCATTAGTAGAATATTCAGGAATGGAGTATATCGGAATAATACAAAATCAAGATGACAGTGTTTTCAGTATATATGATTATGCTCTTGTTCCTGACGAATCAAAGCAAAAATTTCTCGAGTGTGGAGATATATGGTGGTGGGAATCCAACAGAATGTTACCTATCAACTTATTTTTAAAACAAGACTTTGTCCAATTTAGAGTTTGTCTAAGAACTTTTATACAAAAGGATGTTAACGTTGTAAAAGGACCTACAATAAGTTTGGCAGAGTTAGCCAAAAAACGTAGGACCAAAAGAAGGAATATACAATTAGTTAAAAAAGTAAAATAACTAATGCATTGTAATATTTTCATCATAGTCATATCTATATAAATTTTCAGATACCGTTCCTAATAATTGTGTTATCTCATCATCTGTTAAAAATGTTTTATAAAGTAACATGGTGTGCTGGAGCATCATAGTTGCCATATACATTGGATCACGTTTATCTTTTAGTTCTTTAGATACAAATTCTGTTATTTTTTCTTGTATTTCAATTAATCTTTGTAGTTCTTTTGTTTTTTTGTACATTAAAGTATCCTTTGTATAATTCCTGTGCAATTTGTTTATGTCCTTTGTTACTAGGATGAAGATAATCTATCTCTTCAATGTAACGATTTAATCCTAAATTTTTAGGAATGTATGTATTCTTCTTGTCTTTCGCTACTGCGCCGAGATTGTATTCATTACATTCTAATAAAGGTCTAGCATCAATAAATGTTATTAAGTATTTGTGTGCTTTTAAAATATTATGATAAGCATTTAAATTTTGTAAGAAGTTTATATAATCTCCTTGATCATCATTTATATACTTATAATAAACTTTTGCAGTCTCTCCATTATTGTTAGGCATAATATTATTTTTCCTGAAGTAACGTCTGTTAGGTTGTGTCATCATTACCACAATAATATCGTCTTTATCAAATTGATTTATGTTTTCAGATATTGTTTTAAAAAAGTAATCATTACTTGCTCCAGACAATCCATAATTTTTACAATCTGTTTTGAGCATTTTACTTAGTAACACGGGCCAACTATCAGTAGCAGGATTTTTACAACTTGTTCCATAAGTAAAACTACAACCAAATGCACGTAACATTAAACTTGCTTTTCTAATATATTCATATGCACTACAACTAACTGAGCATATGCCACCGCATGTGCTTTTTTAAAACTGTAACTATCTAGTCCTGCTTTTTTCCAAATAGTTTCTCCAACTTCTTTCCAAGTTTTTCCAATTAAATGTCTTTTTGCTGGTCTAATCACTGCTAAAAACATTGCCATACGTGGTATTGTATTTACTGGTTCTGGCATACGTGCCATTGTTTCAAAATGTTTGCCTATATGTATAAGTTTCTCAAAAAATTCTTGGTCTTCTAGTAAACTCCAATTTGGTTCCTTCATTAGTTCAACTAAATGTAATTCATTTTTAACACTTTCATACACATTAACGTTTAATAAATCTAATTTGAAATATCCAATATCTTCTGCTGTTTTATAATCTAATGTTGCTAATCCATCATAGCCAACAGGAATGTCTGTAAAATAAACACCTGTATTATGTTTATTTCCGTTTGCTAGTCTGGCACTCGTACCATTTACATATGATAAAAGTTTATTTCTATCAGCAAAATCTATATCAATATCAGGCATATCAAAGATCATATTTTTTGCCCTCCCATGCTTTTATTGGTTTCAAGTCTATTGTATTTGTTGGATAATCATTGTATAATTCTATTTCGTGTCCGTGATGTTGTTCAATTAAATTATCTAAATATGCTTGTTCATATATACAAAAATTACTTATATCCATACTAGTATTATTAGTATAACATCGAAATGCAAGTTCCACAAGTTTTTTCGATTGTAAAATATCCAATTTTCTATCTACAAATTCTTTTTGATGATGCAATATATCAATTTTATATTCGTATCCAAGTTCGATTAGTAATTTTTCTACACCTTTGCAAAACAATTCTTGGTCATAAAACCAAGAGAATTCAAATAAATTATCAATTTTATGTTTAGCAAATATTTCAGCCTGTTTCTTAATAAATCCGTTTGTTTCTGTCATAGATTTTTTAAACATTTCTCGCAATCCAGATATTCCATTTTTATTGAAAGTGTTAACTTGCATTGCTAAAGTTTCAGTAACAACTGAATGAAATAATTTTTGACTAATTACTTTTTCTATTTCATTAAAATCTTTCACACTTAATGCATTTATGCCTAATTCTCCTGCGGCAAATAAAGTATGCCATTCTAGGACATAAAGATCAGAAGGTTTAATTTTTATATATGCAAAAACACTAGTATCTTCACATTGATGTACATGATTAACTACTGGAGTAAAATTATTACCTTTATTATGTGCTCCATTTTTGTTGCCATAAAAATCAAAATCTTCAACTATACCACTTGCTACACTTAAACATTTGGCTAAAAAATTACCATGAGTACCACCTAAAAATAATAGGATTGGTAATTTCATAAGTGTGCCTCTGATAGTATATGTTTTACCCATTCAGTATCTGCCATATAGTCTACAAATTTACGTTTCCAAAAATCAGTATCAATATATGGAAAAACTATTTCAATTTGTTCTGGAGATAATTTATCTAAACATGCAATGCCGCTATTACAGTTATATACAACCCAAGGACTAATTCTTCCTGTTGTTATTTGCTGGGTAATTAAATTTGTACTCGCATATAAAAAATAATGATTAAATTGACTATCGTGTTCTGCCGCCCAATCTTCCATTGTTTTAATAGTACGTTCTACTGCATCTTGTACACTTTCAGTTCGCAAGTGTTCAAACAAATATTCTTGATAATGTACATCTTTACACCAATGATCCAATTTTTTATTTTGTTTAATTATCCAATCGATAAATTTATTTGTATTAATTGCACGAATGTTTATCAAGTGTCTACCAAATTTAACAAATGCATTATAGTAAGGACTACTACTAAAATCATTATATGTTTTAAATTTTGCACTGCCTTGTGTAATTTCAAAAAATCTTAGATACGCAGTCATGCCTAGTACTACTCCTGCTTCATTTTCCTGTTGTGCTCTGCGTTTTGGTTCGCACATATGTGCCGCCAAAGTACTTTCTTTTCGAAAACCTTTGCCACAATACTTGCAGATAAATCCTTTAGTTTCCATGTTATGATTTAGTATAACATCTTTTACAATGTTTTTCAAATTGTCTGTTGTTTTAAATTCGTTCAAGGATAAATTCCCTAAAATAATTTCCTACTGTAATATTCGTTGGTGCCTTTAAATGTCCTTGCTCTAAAAAACCATCTGGATTTTTATGATCACGTATCCACTCACAAAGTGTTGTGTTTGGCGGCAGTATCCATTTACTTTTATCAATAGTTTCTATTCTTGATTCAATTCTCTTTCTATCTAAATCATCAGATATATTAAATTGATTTATTCTAGTAAAGGCAGTAAAAAAGAAAACTGGTATATTCATACATGCAAAAAATCTATCCAATGTGTTAATTTGCTCTATCCAGTTTTGAAAATATATTGTGTCACTAACTTTACAATCCCTAAAATGTCTAGTGTAACTATCATCACCTGGAGTTTCATATCTTGATGGATCGGTCCACTGTATTACTGCAACCTGTATTCTACCATGCATTCTTGTAACCGTGTCTAGTGTTGTCCTCATTATTCTATAATTACTGCCACCACCCATTGCATCATTTAATACATCATAACCACGTATATTCAATCTCCATGGCCAACAGTCTGTACGATTTTGATAATAGGCGCCTTCTGAAAAACTACAACCGTTTGTGTATATAAGATTATTATACATCGCCATGTTGCTTCTGTAATTCTTTTATGGCTTTATCTGAGTACAAATTTGCCAATTGATGTAGTTCATCACGTTTCATATTTGGATACATTTTTTCTAGCACACTTAATCTCCCTTTTGTGGTGTTTTTTTCTTTTTTCTTATGTCCTATCCATTGGTGAAAATGTGTTCCTATTCCTGGACTGACTGTACAAAGTAACATCCAAACTAATTCAGGATGTTTTGCTAATTCAAAATATTGTGTATTGACTCTTTGGTTCGTGGCTAACAAATAATATTCTGTTATATCTTGTCCACCTTTGACAATACTTGCATACCTATTAAGTAAAAAAGGACTTAATTGTTTTTTATGTTCATCGCTTAATTTTCGATAAAAAGTATAGTCTTTTTTATCTATTGCGGCTAAGACTGTGTTTAAAGGAAGTTTATTCAAATTTTACACCTTGACTATCTATTACATCAGTAAATGATAACATAAACATCTTAGCATCGTCAATCTTTTCAAATTGTATAATCACGTTTCCATCTTCTTCTCTAATGCTTTTTTGTAAGTGTTCACGTTTACTAAAATACGGAACCAATCTATCTGATATATCTGTAATTTTTTTAGTAGCAACTAACCTAATTGCAAAGTCATCCATCTTAAAAGGAAATACAAATAATCTATAATCTAATCTGTATATTTTACCATGCTTTAGTGATTTGTACGATTTCATTTTGTTTGTTTATTTCTTTTGCACAAAATATACACTTAGGATTCTTTTTTCCTGTTTCTATTGGAATAGCAAGAATTTGTCCTTGCTTTAGTTTTGGAAAATACCACTTAACATCACTGTAAATATCTATAACATTAATTGGTAAGTAATCATGTCTAAAATGTCCAAGCGGATTAAATATAAAAGCATCAAATCCTCTATCATTTACACTTGTTAAATTTAACATTTCTAAGTCGCCATGGTACTTGTCACCAATAAGTATTTTCCAATCTATCGGCATTCTAACTTTATTTCCTGCTATATCTAAAACTATTGCTGGAGCATTGAAACTTTCTAAAAAAATTAAAGGAATAAAAAAATAATCAGGCTCTTGTGGATTACTATTATCTAAAATTGCAAATCTTAAATCATCTACTTCGTCTGGTATTTCATTCATTTCATACGAAATATTATCAAGTGTAAGAATTCTCATATTAGTTCCAATCCGTTAAAAGTGTTAATGCCGCTTCTGCAACCTTTGATGTATCTTCCCAAACAGTATGATTTATGAAATTATTAGGATTTAATTTAGCAAGGTCAAATAATTGTGGAAGTTCATTAGGATAAACTTTTCCTTGAACCCAACTCCAATCCATATTTCTAATCTCTGGGAAATTTGGAAAGAAAAAATAATTAATACCTTTTCTTTCTAAAAGTTCTATTGCACTGCTAAAATACCAATAAGTTTGCTTTTCAACAAGTTCTTCTACAATAAAATACTTTTCATAAATCTTTTTTATATCTGGTCTTAGTTTAGAAAGAGATCCTGTGTCGCATAAAATTCCTTTTTCATTTCTATAATAATAACGATAAGGACTAGATGCACAAAAAAATATATAATCAGGTTTATAATCTTCTATTGCCTTATCTATTTGTAATCTAATGCCTACATTATTTGCGCCGCCTTGTGCCAGATTAATATGTTGCCAATTTTTGTTGAAAGCAATTATATCAACTGTTGATGGATTATGCAAACTTAACTGGTATATTTTTTGTATATCATACTGTATTTCTGGATCCAAATTATCTAAAGTAACAGTTTTACTTACAGAAAATTCTGGCCAATCATGTCCTTTTTGATTATCCCAAGATTTTCTCGTTGACGTAAAGAAACTATCGCCACAAGAAACAACAGTCTTCATGTTAATTCCAATCAGTTTTTTCCACAGTAAATGGATAATTTGCCTCACGATAAAAGGCTTTGCGTTTTGTTAAATGTCTTTTTGCATATTTGCAGGTTGAAGTTATGTCCCAGATTTGAACATAGTCCTTATCTTGTGCTTTCCTGATGCCACGTCCGATGCTTTGGATAACACGTACGAAAGACTTACCAGGCTCAAGTAAAACAAGATGAAAAATACGAGGAATATTAATCCCAACACTTGCAACACCATACGTTGCAACAATAACTTTACTATTGCTGGTGCTAATTTCATCATACTCTTGTTTTCTGTCTTCACCCTTTGTCTCTCCACTGATAAAGACTGCATCTGTAATATTATTTACTAGTTCTCTGCCAGCACTTATTCTATCTACTAACACTAAAGTATTTCCTGTTTGTTTTATTGTTTCTATTAAACTACTAATGTACGTTAACCTATCATTGTTTCCTAGTAAATATTTTAATTCGCTTTGATAATTAGTAAACACACCAGTATCTATTAATTGTACTACATTTACATGGCATTGAGCAAGAACTCCTTTGTCCTGTAATTCTTTTGCACTAATTTGATTTATAACTGGGCCAATACTACATTTAATCCCTACACTTTCAAAGTTTTCTTTTGGCACTGTTCCTGTAAGTCCCCAACGTATAGGAATATGTGACATAACTCCTGTTAGTAATGTAGTTAGTGCATCTGCTTTTGCCATATGCACTTCATCTACTATCACACAAACTACATCTTCGAGAAACTCACAAATAGTTATATCAGCAACATGATTTTTTGTATTTTTCAAAAGTATATTCAAACTTTGCCAAGTGCATATAGTATGTTGCTTACCAAACTCTTTACGATCTCCATAGTATACACCTACATCTAATCCAAGATTAATATAGTCTGCTTCTGTCTGTGTAACTAGACTTTTATTAGGAACAATTATAATGCTTCTGCCATATTGTTCTATTCTTTGACTAAGTGCCGCGGTTATAATAGTTTTTCCAGCACCAGTGGCAACTTC
>MDTA01177701.1_pt1 | contig 10287 bp, 9 predicted proteins | sample 811151 | NCBI WGS metagenome assembly MDTA01 (sample SAMN05326648, study PRJNA326480) | marine metagenome | isolation source: seawater | place: Indian Ocean: South | collected 2010 | reverse complement strand
TTGACGGCTTCCATCATGAGGCGTTCAGTTGCAAGAAATGGCATTTCCTTCATGAGGTTTGCTGTTACTCTCGCTTCATGCACAATGAGCCCGTCCGTGACATTGATACACACATCGAGTACGCCATCGAGGGTTAGGAATGCTTCGGGCAGTGATATCCGCCTGTTTGCGGAGTCATCAAGCGTGCGTTCCATCCATTGAACAGCTGCAGTCTGAGCAGCGTTCTGCGGCATGTTCATGACAAAGCGTGCGAGGGCACACATGCGTTCGCAACGCATTGGGTTTCGTTTGTATGCCATTGCTGACGAGCCAATTTGATTCTTTTCAAAGGGTTCTTCAATCTCACCGCGATTTGCAAGCAAGCGAACATCAGTTGCAAACTTGTGAACAGCAGTTGCAATGCCAGCAAGCGTTGACAACACATAAAAGTCAACAATCCTAGGGTATGTTTGTCCAGTAACCGAAAGCGATTTGTCAGTGTCCCATCCCATTTTTTCGGTGACCATGGTATTGAGTTGTTCAACTTTTGATGTATCACCATTAAAGAGGTCAAGGAATGATGCTTGCGTGCCAGTTGCGCCGCGAACGCCACGGAATCGGAGCGTTGCTAAACGAAATTCTAAATCTTCAAGTGCAATGGCAAGTTCCTGTGCCCAGAGTGTTGCTCGCTTGCCAACAGTAGTTGGTTGAGCGGGCTGATAATGTGTAAAGCCAAGTGTCGGAAGCAACTTGTATTCATCCGCGAATTCACCGAGTTGTGTGATGACTCGTGCAAGTTTGCTCGCAATGAGTTCCATGCCATCTCGCATTTGGATGAGTTCGGTGTTGCAATTGACGAATTGACTCGTTGCACCAAGATGGATAATCGGACGAGCAGAAGGTGCGGCATCGCCAAGCGTGTGTACATGCGCCATCACATCGTGGCGAAGCTCTTTTTCATACTTCGCTGCCGCGTCGTAATCGATGTCATCGAGATGGTTTCTGAGTTCTTCTACTTGCGTGTCAGAGATGTCTAATCCGAGGGCTTGTTCAGATTCAGCGAGTGCAAGCCAAAGGCGACGCCAAGTACTAAATTTTCGATGGTTTGACCAAATCTCTTGCATCTGTGGGGATGCGTATCTGCCAGAGAGTGGTGATGTATACGTGTTGTGCTCACTCATGAGAAGCATATTTTACTCGTTTTTTATGTGAATTGCTACCAACCATACAATGCACCAATGGCGCTACTCACGACCTTTGGGGTCCCTGCAGGCATTTACATTGCAAGCATTGTTTCACTCATGCAATGGGTTTCAACACATCAAGTGAATTGGTTTGTATCGCTGTGTGCGGGCATGCTTGGAATCAGCATTTATTCCTTCCACAGAGCTTCCATTAACATGACAGTAGCAACAAAGTCGCACTTACAACCGAGGCACCTCTTTGCCATTCATCACAAATCTATTTGCATCGCACTATCTGTAATCGCGTTCTTCACTGCCGTCGTTGGGTTGGTGATGGAAGACCCAATGTTAGGTCTCTTGCCGCTAGTTGGTTTTGCGAGCATCCTCTTGTATGGCAAGCCGGTTCTTAAAGCCCCGTTTCGCACGATTCCATTATTGAAACCGTTGATGGTTGGATTTGGTATTTCATCTTTTGGGTATTGCTTGTTTATTTTCTCAATCCCAGTTGAGATTGTGATTGCGTTCGGGCTGATCTGCTCCGCCGATGCGTTTCTATGTGATGTTGAGGATATCGCGTTTGATCAAGAATGTGGTTGCACAACGCTTGCAAGCAAAATAACACACGCAAATCGAATGTTCGCAGCGATGTTCTTTTATGGAGTCACAGCAATACTGTTGCCAATTGAAGTGAGTATTGGATTTCTTGCACTCTCAATACCATTCATTTGGCAACGCTTTGTCAATAGAACATACATTGATGTTCGCCCTGTCATCATTCTCCTGTTAGCATGGTTGGTATGACGCTTACGCTTTGGCTCATTGCAATTATTTTGGCATACATCATTGGGAGTATCCCCTTTGGTGTCATCCTTGCTTCGATGAAGGGGGTGAACATTCGTGAGGAAGGATCTAAGAACATTGGAGCAACGAATGTTTGGCGAGTGCTCGGTAAGCAATACGGCATCACGTGCTTTGTCCTAGATGTATCAAAAGGGGCAGTTCCAGTGTATGTGGCTGGCAACTTCGCTGGCATTGCGGGAAAAACACTTGGCAGTTATCCAGAAACAGAGTTGTGGCTTTGGCTTGGTGTGGCTCTTGCACCTTGCTTTGGTCATATGTATTCATTTTTCTTGAAGTTTCAAGGGGGGAAGGGCGTGGCTACGACGCTCGGTTGCATGCTTGGGCTTTACCCCCTTCTAACACTCCCAGTGTTGGCAGTTTTTTTGTGTTGGATTTTTGCTTTGTATGTTTCGAAAATCGTTTCTGGAGCAAGCGTCATTGCAGCAATATTGTTGCCTTTTGCGACTTACTTTCACTTAGAGTCTGCCGGTCTTTTGCAATCATGGCCTGTTGTTTCATTGTCAACCCTTATCGCACTTTTTGTCGTTTGGAAACACAGAAGCAATATCAGCAGAATTGCCAAAGGCACTGAGCCAAGGATTAATCCAAGGCGTTGAGCAATTTAAGTGCGACTGCAATGACATCACTTGCAGGAATCTTGTTGATGTCGCATACATGCTCATGATTGTCAGCAATAAGGTGGCTTGGAAGGAATGGTTCAGCAACGAGTGCAATGTCAGTTTCACAACCGTACTTTGTCCAGCGGTAATCTGTTGGTCCATACAAAGTGACAACAGGCGTGTCGGTTGCAACAGCGAGGTGTCTTGGACCCGTGTCATTCGTAATCATCAACTGGGATCCGTGGACAACACCTTTTAATGATCCAAGTGAAAGACCTTTTGTTGTTAAATCGACAATGGGCATAGATGCATGCTTGGCAACTTCTTGAGCAATGTGCTGTTCTTCAGGCGATCCAACTATGCAGCATGTTGCGCCAGCATTTGACAGTGCGTCAGCGACTTCTGCAAATCGAGTGGGGCACCAACGCTTCTTTGCTTTACTTGCGCCTGGCACGAGCAACACAATAGGCTCAGAAATTGAATCGATGATTTGTGAAGTTGTTTCTTGTTGCTGCTTACTTAAACCAACCGAGGGTAGCGAGGATTCGCTCGTGCCAAAGATCTGCGAAGCAAGTTCATTGTAGTACTCCGCAGTGGGAATGGGTTCGTTGCTTTTACGGGGCTCAATAGCATGTGTTAAAAAAGCACTTCTAAAACCGCGAGCGTATCCGATGCGATTTGGAATACCGCTAAGTTTTGCGATGAGTGCAGAGCGGAAGCTGTTTGGAAGAAGCAGAATAGAATCACTATTCATTTGTTTCAGGGCATACACACTTGGAAATACTTTCTTTGTGTTGATTGGTAAAATCGCATCAACCTCAGCAACGCCTTCAAGAAGTTCAATTAAGTGGGGTCGAACGGCGAGCGTGATTCTTGCGTTTGGGTATGCACTTCGCGCGGCCCTCCAAACACAACTCGCCATCACGACATCGCCAACCCAAGAAGGGCAGAGGATGACGAGTGATTTGGTTTCTTTGAGTCGCGACATGTCGGTCTTGTTGTATTCTACGCTTGTGCGCAAGGCAGTATTCCTAGATCGAGACGGAACAATTATTACCAATGAAGGTGACTTGGGTGATCCCAATGGCGTTGAACTCATTGAAGGTGCCAAGGAAGCCATCAAATTGCTCCATGAAGCGGGTTGGCTACTCATTGTTGTGACGAACCAAGCGGGTGTTGCAAGGGGGGCGTTTACGGAGGATGACATCCACCTTGTTCATAACCGAATAGACGAACTCGTCTCTATTGATGGTGTAAGCCCAATCGAACAATACTATTATTGTTGCTATCACCCTGAAGGTCCAGCCCCGGAATGGACATGTGACCATCCAAGTCGGAAACCAAGACCTGGCATGCTCAGAGAAGCAATGCTCAAATACGATATTGATGGCACGCGGTCTTGGATGATTGGCGATACTGCTCGAGATATTCGAGCGGGGAATGCGGTGAAGTGTAAAACAGTTTGGTTATCTGGTCAGAAAAGAGTGACTGATGAAACAACCCCAACGCTGTTTGCCCCGCAACTCATTGATGCAGCAAAGTTCATTCTTGCTGAAGAACGAACGCATTAATCTCCGAAGCATGTGCGGACGGCTCGGGCAGAAGAGATAAATCGACTATCGAGTGGAACAAGTCGTTGTTTATGTGCGGCATCAAGAATCGGTTGCGTTCCGATGTGCCCATCCTTAAGGACGACCATTTTGTTTAAGTCGCCTTCGAGTGCGCAACCGAATGCAGCCGTTGCAAATGTTGTTGCGAGCAAGCGATCAACCGATGAGGGTTCGCCGCCACGCTGTATGTGTCCGAGGGCAGTCGTTCTCGATTCGATGCTAGTTCGCTGTTCGATGTCGTAGGCCACTTGCCTGCCGATACCTCCGAGGCGAATTGGATCTGGGCTCGTTTCTATCCGTTCAGAGACAACTTTTGACCCATTATTTGCATGAGCGCCTTCTGCACATGCAATAATGGAAAAACCTGAATGGTCATCTTTGCGCTGTGACACAAAATCGCAAATTTTGTCAATGTCATATGGAATCTCTGGAAGCAAGATGACGTCAGAACCAGAAGCAAGCCCGCTTGCAAGTGTGAGCCAACCAGCGTTTCGACCCATGAGTTCACAGACCATGACACGTTGGTGACTATCGCCTGTTGAGTGGAGTCGGTCAAGCGCCATCGTTCCGATGCGGGTTGCAGTTGTGAACCCGATGGTGATGTCAGTGCCATAAATATCATTGTCAATCGTCTTTGGAATGCCAATGCATGGTAAGCCCTGTTCAATGAGCGGGGCAGTACAGGTGAATGTTCCATCGCCGCCGATGACAAAGAGTACGTCAATGTTGTTGGATTCAACGGTCGACATGCACTTGTCGATTGCATTTTCATAGATAGGATTACCATCACTGTCTTTGCCAGTGAAGTATCGTTCAGGCGCGCAGCGATTATTCGTTCCAAGAATAGTACCCCCCCGACTTAAGATGCCTGATAAATCTTCGACACCAAGCTTCTTGGTGCGGTTTTCAATGAGCCCTTGATACCCGTCCTCGATGCCTATGATGTCGATTCCACCTTTGGTGAGCGCCGCCTTACCAATGCCGCGAATCGCTGCGTTGAGCCCAGGGCAGTCACCACCGCCCGTCAATATACCGATTGTCTTTATTGCTCTCATTTAAAAATTCTGCGTTGTTGGTCTTACTGCAATTTCACCAAGTTCGACATGTTGGGGCGTGTTTAATGCAAATGCAACACTCTCTGCAATGTCATGAGGAGCGAGTGGATGTTCATAATTGTCCATCGCTGATTGGAATTGCACTCTCGACTGTTCATGTGTAACAGATGATGGTAATTCTGTTTTGACGAGTCCAGGCATGATCGTTGTGACTTTAATCATGTTTCCATCTTTGACGCTGCGTTCACTTAAATCAAGTTGGAGTCCTTCTGAAATTGCTCTAACGGCATGCTTTGTCCCGCAATAGACAGCAGCGCCTGCGAAGATTCTTCGACCTGCTGTGGAACCTATATTTATGATGTGTCCAGTACCTTGCTCAAGCATCTGTGGTAACACTGCAGCGATGCCGTTAAGCACGCCTTTGATGTTGACATCAACAGCACTGTGCCAATCCTCGAGATGACACCGTGTCATCGATGCCATTGGAAGAATGCCAGCGTTGTTGACGATCGCGTCGATGGAACCAAACTTAGATAATGCAATCTCAGCAAGATACTTAACATCATCGCTTTTTGACACATCGCATTGAATAGGGATGACATGCTGATCACACTGAGCTGCGATTGCTTGCAGTTTGTCTTCTCTTCGCGCTGCGATGACGAGTCCCTTTGCAGTTTTCGAGAGTTTTTGAGCAAGTGCAGCACCAATTCCTGAACTCGCTCCAGTAATAATGCCAACGCCAGCCCAAGCCATGTCGCAGTGTTGAGTCATTGCATGTAACATCCTACCTAATGATGACAGAACAACAAGTACAACAGCAAGAAGAATCCCAACTCGTTGCAGCTCGAAGAGCAAAAATGCAGCGATGGATCGATGACTACAATGTCTATCCTTGGGGAAACCGCGTTGATGGTCTGGCTTCACTCGCAGAAGCCAGAGCTCAATTCAGCCAAGAAGCACATGATGCTTCTAAGGAAGAGGGCGGGAAGGATGAGCGACCCCGGGTGAAAGTTGCAGGAAGATGCATTCAACACAGAGCGATGGGCAAATTAACTTTCCTTGTCATTCGTGATGAAACAGGCGACTTACAAATCAGTTGCTCAAAGGCGGCCTTGCCAATGGAGCAATTCAAAGTTGCGAGTAAACTCGATTATGGCGACATCATCGTTGCTGAGGGACCTATTGGGGCTACACAGAAGGGTGAAATCTGCGTTTGGGCAGAATCATTTGAACTTTCGTGCAAGTCACTCGTGCCGCCACCTGAAAAATTCCACGGCATTAGCGACGCTGAACTTCGTTACCGTCAGCGGTACGTCGATATGTATACGAATCCAGAAACTATTGACACCTTTAAAAAGCGTTCAGACATTATTCGAGCAATTCGTTCGTACATGGAAACAGATGCGTTCGTTGAAGTTGAAACTCCAATGATGCAACCGCTTGCTGGTGGCGCTGCAGCAAGACCATTTTCAACACATCACAATGCACTCGATATTCCACTCTTCTTGCGTATTGCTCCTGAACTCTATCTAAAGCGACTCCTTGTTGGTGGCATGCGAAAAGTGTATGAAATCAACCGCAACTTTAGAAATGAAGGCGTTTCAAAGAAGCACAATCCAGAGTTTACGATGCTTGAAGCATATGAAGCGTTTGGCGATTGTGAAACAATGCTAGAACTCACAGAGGGAATGGTGCGTGCGGGTGCTACCGCAGTCAGTGCATCATTGACTATTTCATTTGGGGAACATGAAGTCGACTACAACAAACCTTTTGACCGTATCTCATATGGAGACTTATTTGAGCGAGCACTCGGTTTTTCAATGGACGATGAAGTAAGCGTTCGTGCAAAAGGTAGTGAACTTCATATAGATGGCGCAGATTCAATGGATCAATGGTTGCTTGTCAGCGAAATCTTTGATGCATGTGTTGAAGAAACCATTGACCCAACGAGACCAACATTCGTAACCGATTACCCAAGTGCAATTTCGCCACTTACAAGACCGCATGCAGAGAACGATGCACTCTCGCATCGTTGGGAACTCTTTATCTGCGGTATGGAAATTGCAAACTCTTATACTGAACTTAACGATCCAGACTTGCAGCTTCAGCGGTTCACGGAGCAACTTCATGGAGCTGATGATGAGGTTCAAGCGTTTAGAACCCTTGATGAGGACTTTATTCATGCGCTTCGCGTTGGCATGCCGCCAGCAGGTGGACTTGGAGTAGGTATCGACCGACTGGTGATGTTACTCACAAGCAATGAATCAATTCGCGACGTCGTTCTATTTCCACTAATGAAGCCACAGGACACTACTTATGAAGAAAACGATTAACCTAATTGCGCTAACGCTTTGCTTTGTTACGTCTATTGCAACTGCTGAATGGAAAATTGTTTCTGAACATTGGTATGGCGTAACGATTGATGGTGCAAAGTCAGGTCATGTTCACCAAATCTACGAGCAGAAAGATTTTGAGTTGCGTTCCACAAATGTCCAAGAGATGACGTTGTCGCGTGCTGGCATTGAGTTGCAAATCAAAGTGAACACGATTTTTACTGAGACAGTCGATGGGAAACCAGTTTCAGTCGTTACGACTCAAGAAGCGATGGGTCAAGTGAGTAAAACAACCTGGCTCTTTAAAGGCGGCAAAATCATGATGATTTCGGAAGCTGGTGGTGAGCCCGTTCAAAAAATAGTTGATGCTCCAGAAAAAATTTGGCTCACGCCTAATGCAGTTAATCGTTTTTTTGTTGAGCAAATGAGGGAAGATAAACCAATCATTTCATACGTCACGATGTCTCCTGAACTTGGACTAAATCCTGTGACAGTTGTACTCAAAAAATTAGGTGCAGAAACTATTGAAGTCATGGGTCGCAATACCGAAGTTGTGAAATATGAATCGACAAACAATGTGCTTCCAGTTGCTTCGAATGAGTGGTACACAAGAGAAGGACTCAATGTCGGCTCAGAAATGAACGCGGGCTTTGGCGCAATTCGAAACACGCTGATGTCTAAGCATGATGCGCTTGCACCGGTCAACGAAGTACCTGAACTCATGATCAGTATGTTTGTTGAACCCAACATGCGAATTCCAGAAGATGAAGGCCTTGATAGACTCGTCATGAAAGTTAAAAGTAAAGATGGTTCTAAAGTTGAATTGCCAAACTCAGGTCATCAATTCGTGACAACTAACGATGATGGAACAGCAACGGTTATCGTTGATTTAAACAAGGCAGTGCCTGCAACAAGCGGTGAATTGGACAGTCCTTCATTCATGGCAGCAACAGCAATCTGTGATGCTTCAGATGAAGCAGTGATTGCCATTGCAAGGGAGACACTTGCAGCTCTTCCTGAGAATGCATCTGATTTAGACAAGGCAAAAGCGCTTAGAGCAAAAGTTTTTGACTTTATTGATAACAAGGGTTTGTCGACAGCGTTTGCTTCTGCGTCACAAACAGCAAGAGATAAGAAGGGTGACTGTTCTGAACATGGCGTACTACTTTGTGGTGTCTTACGTGCTGCAGGTATTCCATCACGTGGTGTCATGGGTCTTGTCTATGTTCCACTATTGAAAGAAAACGGTGTGTTTGGCTGGCACATGTGGTCACAAGCGCTCATTGATGGTCACTGGATTGACCTTGATGCAACACTTGAAACAGTGCACAGTGTTGGACACGTCACAACATTGACAACACCACTCTCAGATGAAAACCTAAGTGCTGACATGGCAGGGCTCATGGGAACACTCGGGAATCTTGAAGTTGAGATCCTTGAAATTGGTAATCTAAGCAAGGAATGACATCGCTTGTCTTACCACCGCGTCCTAAAGACGGGCACAAAGGCACTTTTGGTAGTGTTTGCGTTATTGGTGGTTGCAAAAGCGAAGATGGGCTCGTCATGCTTGGCGCGCCAGCGCTTGCTGCAAAGGCTGCACTCAGAAGTGGGTGCGGACAAGTTGTGCTTGCAACACCGCAGCCATTACTTGCACATGCATTGTTGCTTGCGCCAACCGCAACAGGCGTTGAACTTCCCGTTGACGATGTGAGCCGGCTCATTCCAAGTCAATCCATCACGCTTATTGACCAACATTGTGGTTCGTGCAGGGCAATAGCTCTCGGCATGGGATTTGGTCAAGGCTGGTCGCAACAACAAATAGTCACAGCGCTGATTGCTCGCGAAGACAGACCAATTGTGCTTGATGCTGATGGGCTAAACGCACTTGCATCGCTTGAGCAAGGAGCGTTAGACATTCGCGCCCCACTTGTGATGACCCCACATGTTGGAGAATTTGCACGGCTTGCGAGTGCGTTCAACATTAATGTCAGTGGTTGTATGGAAGAAGATGCTTCTGCATTAGCCCAAATATGCGGCGCAATTGTTGTTTTAAAGAGTAGTGAAACTGTCATTTCAAACGGAATTCAAACTGAGCGATGTAATAAAGGAGGGGTAGAACTTGCAACGGGTGGAAGTGGTGATGTGCTTGCTGGCTTGGTCGCTGGACTCATTGCCCAGTACGGCGTTAAAGCGAACGATCATCTGTTTGATGCGGCATTGCTTGGGGTTCACATTCATGCGTTAGCCGGAAAAGCCATCGCCGAATGTCAAGGTAACAGGGGAATGCTCGCAACCGATTTGCTCAGAGAAATCCCAAAAACGATTTCAAAGTTACGTAAAGGCTGAGCAGAAGTTACACTGCAGTTATGTTGTCACAGTTAAGCATCTCGGATATGTCTGGTCAAGGATTCGTGCACGGTGTTTTCGCACTTGTGAATCCTCAAATTGGTACTACAAAAAATGGCGATGATTTTCTTAAATGTCTGCTCCGGGATTCAACTGGGGAAGCAAGCGGAAGGATGTGGCGATTTGACGCAAGTAATATGCCGGAGATTTCTTCAACTGGCTTTGTGCGAATCGAAGGTGATCAGGAGATTTACCAAGAGCGACTGCAAATTAAAATTCGTGAGATTTGGCCGCACGAGCCAAGTGCTGATGAATTAACC
>MDTA01067108.1_pt1 | contig 10287 bp, 5 predicted proteins | sample 811151 | NCBI WGS metagenome assembly MDTA01 (sample SAMN05326648, study PRJNA326480) | marine metagenome | isolation source: seawater | place: Indian Ocean: South | collected 2010 | reverse complement strand
TCTGGGAGTACCTCGGCCTCCCGCTCCGCGTCGGCGACCACCTCGATGGCGATCAGGGTGTCCGCCGCGTCTCTTGATATGAGTAGACCTGCGGAGCGCTCGTCGCTCGCGAGGCGGTTGAGGATCTTGTCTCTCCCCGCCTGGTCCTCGCGGGCGAGCTCCGCGAAGTCGATGACCTCCAGGCCGCCGTCCTCAGTCCGCTCCATGCGCTGAGAGTCCAGGACGCTCAGGACGCGGGCGACCTCCTCATGCTCGCTGATCCGGGCGGTGGCTCGCTCCAGGCGGTCGAGGTTCTCTGTGGAGAGGATGTCGATCTCTTCGATGCCGAAGATGATCACCTCGTCGGTGCCGAACTGCTCGACCAGCTCCAGGTAGCGCTTGAAGTCAGGGGACTCGCCGAAGAACATGCGCCCCATCGACGTTCACAAGGACGCCTTGGTGAGGGCGTACGCGCTGCCCGCCGTGATGGCCAGGCACACCAGGATCACCCAGACTCGATATCGAAGAACGAAGCGAACGTATGCGGCCATGGTGGCATCATAGGAGCGCGACCCCACCCGAGCAACGCCTCGACGCTCACGAAGGAAACAGAACCAAATCGTGCGGCTGGGGTCTTGCCGTGAGGCACCTGCTTTCCGACAATAGCGACACTTGCCAGGAGGAGTGATGGGCGCGAGCCCCGAGAATAAACGCCAGATGAGGCTGGGCGACTATGTCCTGATGGAGCAGCTCGGGAAGGGCGCCATGGGAGAGGTCTGGAGGGGTATGCACGTTGGGCAGGGTTTCCCCGTCGCCGTGAAGCTCGCCACACGGATCCACGAGCGCACGGATGCTCTGGACTCCTTTTACCGGGAGGTGCAGACGGCGGGTCGACTGCGCCACCCCTATATCGCCCACCTCTATGACCAGGGCGCGGTGACCGCTGAGGAGGCCGAGGCCTGCCATTTCGAAGAGGGGTCGCCCTATATCGTGCTTGAGTTCGTCGGTGGCACACGACTGTCCAAGCTCTGCGGTCGGGTCTCCTTCCGCGAGGTGAAGGAGATACTCCTGCAGGTCCTCGACGCCGTGGCCTATGCCCACAGCACGGGTGTGATTCATCGCGACATCAAGCCGTCGAACATCGTCCGGTCGTCGGATGGGCAGAGCATTAAGCTCGTCGATTTCGGTGTGAGTCTCTTTGGGCCGACCTGGGAGCACATCGCCGACAGTTGGACCCTCGGCAAGAGCGTGTCCGGGACGCCCACCTACATGGCGCCCGAGCAGGTCCGAGGGGAGCACCGCGCCATCGGGCCTCAGAGCGATCTCTACGCCATCGGTTGTCTGGCCTACGCCCTGGTGGCCGGGCGGCCGCCGTTTGGGAAGAGCGCCGGCGAGTCGTCTGAGGACGTGATGCGGCAGCAGCTCCACGCCCCGATTCCCTCGCTTCCTGAAGGATCAGATGCCCCAGTTGAGTTCCAGGCCTGGATTCGCAAGCTCCTGGAGAAGGACGCCGGGCTGCGCGCTCAGCGAGCCGCGACCGTGCGTCACGCGCTCTCCCTGATCGAGCCCGACGGCGCGGGGGAGCGGGGGCTAAAGAACGCTCCCCAGGCGGTCGACGTTGAGACCCTGGCCTCGAGCGACCCGGTTTCGACGGGCGCGGGGCGGCGCGAGCCCCTTCAGGGGGTGAGCACGCTCGCCAACCTTCTCGCGCCGAGCAGCTTCGTCTTCGCCCCGTCGCCCTTTCCTCATGACTGGCGAGAGCTTGAGCAGAACCTCGAGATCCCGGGAGGGGCCTACGGGGCGAACGTCTTTGGCGTACGGCGTATGCCCATCGTGGGGCGTGAGCGCGAGAAGGACGTGATCTGGGACGCCGCTCGAGCCGTGATGCAGCGTGGAAAGATGCGCGTCGTCATCCTCGAGGGAGACGATGGTCTCGGTAAGGCGGCGTTGGCGGACTGGGCGGCCGAGCGCACCAACGAGATCGGCGCGACCCATTACTCGCTCATATCCCACCGGGCCCCAGGCTCGCCGGACGGTGGTCTTACGGCGATGCTCAGTCGGCTGCTGCGCGCCACCCATATGTCTCCGCGCGAGCTCAGCGGACACATCGAGGACCTGGTGAAGGTCGGCCGTATTGGTTCGACCTCGGACGCAGAGGACCTCTTCGCGCTCCTCGCGCCGGGTCACGCCTGGCGACAAGAGCGCACGACGGCGTTCGAGAGCTCGGTATCCACCGAGGAGCGATATGCCCTGGCGACGCGAATTCTCCGGGCGCGCTTCGAAGACCAGCCTCTGATCCTCTGCGTGGAGAACGTCCACTATGGGCTGGACGCCCTTGGGTTTATTCGGTTCCTCATCGACACGGAGCTCGACCGTGATCTGCCGCTGCTGGTGCTCGCGACGGTTCGAGCCACGGGGCTCGAGCAGGACAGCCCTGTCTGGAAGTTCCTCAATGAGCAGGTCGCGCTCCACCCTCGGTGTAGCTGGCTCAAGGTCGAGCGCCTGACGACGCCCGACACGGAGCGTTTCATTGACGAGCTTCTGCCCATGGAGCCGGAGCTCAAGAACCGGATCGCCACCCACTCTGGTGGCAGCCCAAGCTTCGCGCGCCATCTGATTCAAGGACTGCTGGACCGACGCCTCCTCGTGGCGGATGGCTTGACCTACCGACTCGCGGAGGGCGAGGAGTTGACGCTCCCGACCGATACGCGCGCGCTCTGGGATGCTCGCGCCGGTGAGGCGCTCGACCAGGCCGATGAACAGGACGAGATCGCCGTCGAGATCGCCGCTGTGCTGGGCCATCTGGTCGACGTGGAAGAGTGGACGACCGTGTGTTCCCTGGCGGAGGTCACCCCGTCACCCCGTCTCCTCCACAGCCTCGCAGACAAGGGCGTGATCCGACTCAAAGAGGACGTGGAGAACAAACACTTCTCCTTCCTGGGCGGCTCCCTTCGCGACGCGATTCTGCGGCGGGCCTACACGGCTGGCCGCACCGTCTCCCACCATCAGCACGCCGCCGCGCTCCTTCGGCGAATCGCAGGTCCGCGGGGGCAGGAGCGGCTGGGTCGTCATCTCGTGGGGGCGGAGCACAGAGCGGCGGCGATCGCGCCGCTGACCGAGGCGGCCAAAGCTCGTAAGGCGAGCGCCGACTACTGGGAGGCAGGCTCGTTGATGAACCAGGTGCTTGGGCTCATGGAGGAGTTGGAGCTCTCGCCCTCTGACCATCGGTGGGCCAACGCCTTGCTCATGGCCTCGGAGCTCGCGAGCGAGCGTTTTGACTACGCCATCGCCGAGAGCCGGGCGAAGCAGGCCGTAAAGTGGGCCGAGGACAACCGTGAGCCGCTGATCCGCGCCAAGGCCCTGCGGCTCGACGGCCTCCTCGATCTGCACGCCAGTCGGTTCAGCGGAGCCATCGAGAAACTCACCTGGGCGGCAGAGCGCTTTGAAGAGGTGAGCGACATGGACACCGCGCTCGAGGCGAAGGCCTGGGTGGTCTACGCCCTGGACGCCGTGGGTGAGCGCGCTCGGGGGGGCGAGCTCGCGAAGGAGTGCATTCGTGTCTCCCGTCTCCTGGGCCACGACGAGCAGCTATGCCGTCACACGACGCTCCTCGCCCTCATCGCCCTCAAGCAGAACCAGATCGGGGTCGCCTCTCAGGCGCTGGAGGAGGCCATCGATGTCGCCGATCGGCTGGGCAAGGCTCGGTGGCAAGCGGTGATTCACAACACCTCGGGTGAGATCGCTCGCAACCGTGGTCACTACGAGAAGGCCGATCGCCTCTATGGCGAGGCGGCGAGGCTCTGGAGCTTGACCGGGCTGGGTCGACAGCGCTGGGCGGTGCTCAACCAGGCGCTGGCTCGTTGCGCGATGCGTGAGTTCGAGTCCGCCCGAGAGCGCGTCGAGTGGGTCTTAAGGGCCTCACAGAGCTCGGGAGACTCCTTCTTGAACTGCATCGTGCACGCGGCTCTGGCCTGGGTCGCGGCGGGGCAGGGGCGGTTCACCGAGATGGAGATGGCCCTGGAGCGCGTGAACGCGGACACGGCGACGGGCGAGTGGAACGACATGGATGTGGCGATGTGTCTGGAGGGCGCGGGTGTCGAGGCCATGCGCCAGGGACTCGCCGAGCAGTCCGAGGGGATCCTCGGGCGCGCTCTGGACATGTGGCGCGCCCTGGATCGCGAAGAAGAGGCGCTTCGGGTGGGCGCGCTCTTGATGGAGACCGCTGACGACACAGTTTAGGTCGCTGCCCTCTGCTCTCCCGATGCGTCCTTATCATTGCCAACCCACCAAGGGATGATCAGGGCCGGAAGGGTCCACAGATCCGTGGGGTCCATCGTGAGCACCACGCGACGTAGGGGAGGGGTGCTGCCGTCCGTGATCAACCCCCACAGACAACGAAAGGGCCACTGCGCCACGCCGAGCCCGACACGATAGAGCTCGGCGCACAGGTCCGAGACATTGATCCCGACCATCACCCCGCCGGTCGCTACGAGGCTGACCAGCAGCACGAGGTTCGTGTGGCTTGTCCGCAGGCCTCGAAAGGCCCAGAGCAGCTGATAGGTGCATAGAGGCAATAAGGGGAACACGGCGAGGCTCGCGATGTCGCTTAGCTTTCCAGTCCAGGCATTCGCCAGAGCGCTCTTGAGCACGTGGTCGTTCACCGCCCATAGGACCAACATGGCGAGAATGAGCGGATGTCGAAGGGCGGCACCAGGTGGGCGTTCCCCTCCGGGCTGCGCCCGTGAGCCTGTTGGGCCCGTCCTCGAGCCGGTCTGGATCATCGTCGTCTAGGGGCGCCAGGGATGGTTCGGAGCACCCGGATCATGGATCGCAGAGGCTGGGCGACCCTGCCCCTGGCACCATATCCATCTCGACCCACTCATCGAGGGCGTGACAGATGCTCTTGGTTCCATCACCGTCCACGCATATCTGTTCGAAGGGCTCGCCGTTGTCTTGAGCGACGGCGACGCGAGCCTGCATGAAGCCGGTGATCGAGGGATCACAGAGGTCGACCTCGACGGTCAGCTCACAACCGCTCTCTACGATGCATGGAATGCAGCCATTGCTGGAGGTCTCCCCTGCATGACAGAGCCGTCCGATTATCCCCCGGATCTCTCGATGGCTATCGCCGTTGTCCTGGGTCTGACTCTCTCCGCCGAGGTAGCTGAAGTCTCCGGTCAACTCGAAGGCCTCGTCGCCTTCCATCATGCGCATGGACCAGCGCGGCGCTGACTCGCTCTCCTCCGGAACAAACTCGATGCTGACCGTGAGGGAGATATCGCCGGAATAGTCGAAGGTGTCGATGCGGTCCGAGATGCTCCGAATCGTGACGTCAAAGCTCTGGCGTGGCGCTTGCCATTCTTCGTGGGTGTCCGAGGTCCCGTGGCTGATGCCATCATCCACCTTGCTGGTCGCCAGGGTGACGGCGGCCACCAGCAAGAGCAGGGAGAGGTTCAGTAAGCTGACTGGGCGGTTGGCTGTCCGAGCGGGCAAGACGCTCTCCTCGTGTGCGTTCAGGGCGCGAGTGCCGTGAGTTCCCAGGTCCCATAGATTCGCTGGTAATCGGCCCAGGTGCGTGGGCAGGTCTCCTGGGCCACACAGTCTGCACATGAATCGGCTCGCGGCCGCATATGTTCCCGGTGCGAGGTCAGGTCGGCCTCCACGCGGTGCACGTCCACGACCTGGTGGCGTGAGAAGTCCTCGGTAGCGTCAAAGCCGTCTCTGTCTTCCGGATCAAGGTGGCAGAAGGGCACCGCCTCAGTACTGCCGATGAGCCCGAGCGCTCTCGCCTCTCGGAGACCCGCTCGGATATGCGGGTAGGCTTCGGCCAAGCGTACCAGCGGGAAGGTGTTCCAGCCTTTCCCGATCATCACCGGACGGGAGAAGTTGAACTGGATTCGCCCGACACCCTCTTCGTGGAGGTGTCGAACGATAGGAACAAGGGAGAGCAGGTTCATGCGGACGACGGGCACCGTGACCAGGAGGCCACACCCGCTCGCGACCAGGTTCTTGAGCCCGGCGTTGGCCTGGCTGAAGGCTCCCTCGGTCCCATCGATAGCGTCGTGAAGGCCGGCCTCGTGACCGAAGTATGACAGCTCGAAGAACGTGACACCGGCCGTGATCAGCTTGTCCACGTACTGAGGGTAGGAGAGCATTCTCCCGTTGGTCTGTAGCTGGATATGGGTGTAGCCGATCTGTCGTGACTTACGGACCAGCTTAATCAGCTCCTTTCGGAGTGTCGCCTCCCCGCGCATGAACACCAGCTCGTCGCATCCGCGCGCACGACCAGCCTCGATCTCTTGCCAGACGCTCTCGACGGAGCGCTCGGGCAGGTGAGCGATGTCGGCGATCGTGCAATGGGCACATCCGCTGTTGCACTGCGTCGTGAGTCGTACCATCAAGCGCCCGCCCATCAGAGTCTCCTCTGAATGTCGGATCGCGAGACCAGAAACGGCCCGATGGCCAGGTTGTCAGCCCCGAGCTGGAGGAAGCTCGACACAGCGTCTTCCGGACTGCACACGATCGGCTCGAAGGCCGTATTGAAGCTCGTGTTGGTCACCATGGGGACGCCGGTCTTCTCGTAGAACTTGGAGATGAGTCGGTGGTAGAGCGGGTTGGCTCGTTCAGTCACAGACTGGGGCCGCGTCGTGTCGTCTACGTGGGTCACCGCCGGGATCTGATCCACCTTCTCGGGTCGCACGGGCAGCGTGAACAACATGAACGGCGTCTCGAAGGGGGTCAGGAACCAGTCGGCCTCGTGCCCCGCGAGGATCGACGGGCCAAAGGGACGCCACCATTGGCGACCTTTGAGCACGTTGACGCGCTCCTTCATCTTGATGTCACGGGGATCGGAGAGGATGCTTCTCGCGCCCAGCGCTCGGGGGCCGAATTCAAGCCGCCCCTGAAACCAGCAGACAATATGTCCCGCCACAATGCGCTCCGCGGCCTCCGTAGCGATGTCATCGACTCGGTCGTATGGGAGGCCCCAGGCCTTGAGCACGGTCTCGATCTCATCGTCCGTATAACCGGGTCCAAGGTACGCGCTGTCCATCTCGAAGGGGACCGCCTCTCCCGTGATGTCCCAGTGAGCCTCCAGGGCCGCGCCCAGGGAAGTGCCAGCGTCATTGGCTCCCGGCTGGACGAAGATGCGCTTGACGTCGAGCTCGGTGCGGATTCGCTGATTCATCGCGCAGTTCAGCGCCACGCCCCCTGCGAGGCAGAGATTGTCCGGGGACCGTCCCGCGAGTCCATCTTTGATGAACTGGATGACGGTATCTTCGAGGGCGCGTTGCGCGCTAGCCGCCAGCGAGGTGTGTCCGGGTTCGAGAGGCCCTCCCCAGTGGCGTCTCAGGTGTCCGAAGACCTCCTCGATCCCGTGGTCGTGAATCGTGTAGTCACTGCGCGACCTCGCCGAGAGGAAGGCCGAGAGATCCATGGTCGCCTCACCCAGAGGCGCGAGGCCCATGGTCGAGCCCGCCCCGTGATGACCGAAGCCGAGTATCGTCGTGATGTACTCGTAGACGCCGCCAATAAGGCTGTCGTCATTGACGAGCACGTCAAAGGTGCGGTGCAGCGCTCCGTCCTTCGCCTCGAAGAACCCGGCCGTCTCGCGCTCTCCTCGGCCGTCGACCGTGAAGACGTACGCGTCCTCCATGCCGCTCACCCGGTAGGTGGACGCGGCGTGGGCGAGGTGGTGGGGCACAAAGATCGTCTTCCCGGCACGGATGGTCACGGGAGGACGATCCGGGTCGCGCAGGGAGTAGGTCGGAAAGTAGCGAGCCGGAATCCCGTTGAGGGCGACGATGTCCACCTCGTCCATGGTGAGCCCTGCCTCTTGGAGGACGTAGGCGATGGCGCGCTTCGGATAGGCTCGGGAGAGAGGGATCGCTGGATCACTCACCACGGTTGTATGGGGTCGGCCGGGCGGGTGCCAGCCCAGCTGCTTCCGGCGTCGCAGTCGCTCCTCCTGCACCGCCGCGACGATCTTGCCGTCGCGGAGCACGGTGGCGCTGTGGTTCGCCAGGGTCGTGGAGGCGATGCCGAGGATCGTCAGGGGTTTGGAGCGGAGCTTCACCTTGTCATAGGTGGGGCGGTTGACCACCTCCACGTTGAAGTCTCCACCCACCATCGTCCCCTCGTGGGTCACGAACGGACACTCGGCTGCGATGGCCGCGTCGTGCCATGGGACGCAACCCGAGGCCAACTGCAGGGCGTCGATCGCGAAGTGGTCCATGGGGACGGGATCGGTGGAGGCCAGGACGACACCCAGCTCTGGAGCGTCCAGGATCCAGAGGTCGGTCCGGAAGCCCTCCAGATCGAGGATCTCGCCCGACTCAAGGGGGACAGAGACGTCCTCGCCCCAGGCCTGGTGGGTCCACATGCTCAGAGGGGTGTGAAGATCAGCGCGCCGCTCCCGGTAGGCGGCGGTCAGGCCCTCCATCTTCGCCGCGGTCTCCTCCGGCGTCAGAAGAGAGAGGGTCTGCTCGACGGAGCCTGAGAAGGGCTCGCCGGTCAGGCTCGCGATGTGGATCACATAGTCGAAGATCAGCTCCTCGCTCGGCAGGTCGGACCCACCCACGCGAGTCAGGCGTCCCCCGGCTCTCTCCGCGGCGGCCTCCAGCTCGTCGGCTTCACCGGGCCGGGTCTCGCGAACGACCACCCGGGGTAGGGTGAGGTAGTCCGCGCATCCCTTCACCACGGCGTAGACGAGGTCCGGATCGGCTGAAGGGCTCACGAAGATGCCCACCCACGGATCCGGTCGCGCCTTCCGCTCGACCCGCGCCCGGTCGCGCGGTTCCTCTTCGATGTATCGCCACAGCTGCTCTTCGCTGATGTCGAGCTGCTTCCAGTAGATGAAGCGGGCGAGAGATCCGATGGGCTCAAGCAGCTCGACGAGCCGCTTCGGCCACTCCGCGGCTTCTGGGCGCGTGAGGCAGCTCACGGGCTCCGGGTGAGGCCAGCTCGCGGGCTCCGTCGGGGCAGGGCTCAGTGACGCCCACGAGACGTGCGGCAGTCCGTCACCCACCTCGAGACCCAGCTCGCGAGCCTTGGCGGTAGACACTCCAGCGTTCCACCACATCGCGAAGTCAGACCGCTCCAGGGGAGAGTCCTCCTCGGCCACCTCAACGCGCAGCCCGGCGACCTCTCGAAAGACGTCGTCGATCCACCTTACGAGGTCAGGAAAGGCCCATAGGGTGGCGGTGGAGAGGCGATGGACCAGAACAACCCGATGCCCCGCGTCGAGGAGCGCACGGACACGGTCTACGCTCTCGCCGAACCGCCCCCAGGCACCAGAGAGGGCTTCGAAGGACGCAGGAACCTGGCTCGGCCAGGCGACGAGCAGCGGCTCGTTCGATTCGGAGTCGGGGGCCTCAACCGTCAGGTCAGACCAAGGTTCGAGAGGTGCCGTTGCCATCAAGTGTTCGACGCAGCCCCATCGTTCTCTTCGTTGGCACCGCCGCGCGTCACCTCATCCGTCTCCATGTTCACGCCGAGCTTCGTGGCCCGCTTGCCCTCAACGCGGCGCTTCTTCTCGAACATTCGAAGCCCCTCCTCGCTCACGAAGCCCACCGATTTCTGCGCTTCCAGCTCGTATCGACCGGTGGCCTCGTGCTCGTGCCTGGCCGCGTGGGCCATGCCCAGGGCCTCAAGGCGCTGCTGCTCAAGCCGCTTCTCAAAGTCGTCGCGCCAATCTTCGATGCTCTGGAATTTGTAGCTGGGGTCTCCGGGATCATGAATGATCTCTTTAACAATCGCGTCCCTGTCGACGAACACCGGAGAGAGCTCTTCGGGGTCGTAATGTCCGCCGATATCGAAGAGACCACCGCAGATCTCCTTGAGGGTACAGACGTTGCACGACTCGGCGTAGAGGTGTCCCCAGTCGGTCTGGCGGACCGTCTGTTTGTCGTCGAGGAAGTGCACGATGCGCTCCTCGCCCTTGACGATCTTGCGTGTCTCTGTGGACGCCCAGCCGAATTCGGTCATGTAGCACAGGGGCACCTTCTCGACTCGGAAGGTGCGGCCAGACTCCAGGAGGAGCTTGCAGGCTCGGGAGAGCGAGGCCTCGAAGTCCGCGAGCCTGGGCGTGAACTGATCCTGGTTCACCTCCGCGCGACCCATGGACGGATCGAGATTGTTCCAGACGAAGTGCCGGATGTAGGGGTGATGCTCGAGCCAATACTCGATGTTCTCGTCGAGGTGGTCCGCGTTCAGCTTGTTGATGACGCAGTTGATGTTGATGTCGATCCCGAAGCGATTGGCGTTCTCACACGCCTGGTAGGCCCGCTCCAGCGTGTTCGGTGTGCCTCG
>MDTA01151818.1_pt1 | contig 10288 bp, 8 predicted proteins | sample 811151 | NCBI WGS metagenome assembly MDTA01 (sample SAMN05326648, study PRJNA326480) | marine metagenome | isolation source: seawater | place: Indian Ocean: South | collected 2010 | reverse complement strand
TCACTTTTTAAAAGATTTTTCTCATTTTTTGAAATAAAAATAACGGGCTTCAAGGTTGAATATGAGAAAGTATAGGCTGTTCCAGAAAAATCTGTGATTAATATCTTTGCTTCGGAATAGCTTCTTAAATAAGAACTTGATAAATCTAACTCAAAATTAGAATTTTTTTTAAATTTACGCTTTATTAAATCAACTAATTTAAAATTTCCCTTTTTAGTTATATCAATTGGATGAGGCCTATAAATCACTTTTTCTCCTAATTTTAGCAAATAATCAATAGTTTCAAATAAACAGTTCGTCATATTATATTTATTCATCATTAAACTTGAGGTTGGGGCAACTAATATTTTTGTTTTTTTTAATCTATATTTCTTTAGTTTTTTGATAACATTATCAAGTTTCAAATATCCTGTATTAATTAATTTTGGTTTAAAATTAGAGCCTAAATAATTAAAAAATTTTCTTTTATAATATTTAACAACAAATTCTGAAGATAAATAAATATAATCATACTTATTTAAAGATAAAAAAATTTTTTTTTCAATATTTCTATTTACCATTGGAGCATCTGCAATGTCGTGGCAAATATAAATATTTGTTGAATTTGGAGGAAAAACATAATTTACATATGAAGTGATAAAAACTTTAATATTTTTTAAAAAAATTTTATTGAATGGAATGTATCTTACAAAATCAAAATCTAAAAAAAAAGAGTCATTATTTTTTTTAATTTGATTTGATGAATTGCTGTTATAAACAAGATATGATTTAAATTTATTACTTTTCTCAATTTCACTTTTAATTTCTATTATATTTTCACTATAAGCTTTTACTGGAAAATAAAAAAAAACTATATTTCTTTTTTCAAATATATTTAAAAAATAAAATTTGGTGATGTTTAGTGTTGTCAAAAAAAATAATGGGATTTTTTTAAAAAATTTAATCATCATTATTTTTTGAAATGTTATACATCAAAAAGATCTTTTACTTTTATTTTTTTGTTCTTTTTTAAATCAATTATTTCGCAATCCCTGATTTCTTTTATCCTTTCGTGACCACTTAAATAGGTCAATTCTTTTTTTTTTCCTCTACTTTCGCGAATATTACAATCAACATTTTCTGAAATATTTGAAATTTTTATATTTGGAAAACAAGCATCTTTGTTAAAATTTTTTGACACAAAAAATGCATTATTTCTTCTCAAATTTGACCCTAAAAAATAAAAATTTTTTAATTCCATAATCTTAACCAATGCCTTTAAAGACATCCCATAACATAGATTTGAATAATGATATGAAGTTCGATCAAATTTCTCGATATTTGGTACAGTAACCTCATGCTCATGTCCAAATATTGGATTATACTCTATGACGGCAACCTTAGCAAAATTAACTGGTAAAGATTTTATTATCCAGTAGTCTATACCATCTATATCTAAACTAAATAAGTCTATATTTTTTTCAAAATTATTCTTTTCTAAAACATTCATTATATTTTCAGAACTAACAAAAATTTCTTCAATTTTTAAGTCCCCTTTCCATAATTTTAAATTTTTTGAAACCTTACCGCTTAAATCTTCTAAACAATCAATTATTAAACCCTTGGCTATTCTTGACTCAAATAAAAATCTTGTATTACTTTCTGTGTAATCTCCAACACCAATCTCAACAAATTTAGGTTTTTCAATATTCAATTTTCTCAAAATAAAATCAATAATACCATCCTCTCCAAATTGAGAATAAATTTTATAATCAACATCGGAAATAGACGAAATACTATCGTAATTTTTTCTGATATTTAAAATATGAGAAAGTCCTAACATGTATGTTTTTTTCAAAAGATACTTGCGAAAAAAATAGTTATAAATAATTTTCATTTTTTTTAAGAATTGAAATTTTTATTTCAAAATTATTTTTTTATTTAATAAACCTCTTTTGTTTTAAATCAAATATTTTGTCACATTTGGATAATGCAGACATTTTATGTGAAATGAAGATTATTGTTTTTTTGTCATCAATACTAAAAATATCTTCAATAAATTTTTTCTCTGTTTCAGCATCAAGTGAACTTGTTGATTCATCTAATATGAGTATATCTGGATTTCTATAAAGGGCTCTTGCAACTCCTATTCTTTGTTTCTGCCCTACAGAAAAATTTCTTCCATTTTCTTCAACAAGGCTATTAAAGCTATTCTCTAAATTTTTCACGAATTTAATTATTTGGGCTGCGTTTGAAGCCTCAATTAGCTTTTCCTCAGATATTTTTTCTACATCTAAACCTAATGCGATATTTTTTTTTAACTGACCTTCAAATAAGAAAACTTCTTGGGGAACATATCCAATATTAGCAATTAATTGATTTTTGTCAGATGATAATTGTTTATTATCTACATAAATTTTTCCCTCTGTTTGTTTTAAAAGACCCATAATGATATTCATTAAGGTAGATTTACCAGTCCCAGATTCTCCAACTAGACCAATTTTATCACCTTTTTGTATTTTTAAATTTAAGTTCTTTATTATATACGGATCATCTTTTTGATATCTAAAAGATACATTCTGAAGCTCTATTTTATTTTTAAATTCTATTTTCTCTAATTTTCTTTTGTCACTTTTGATTTTTCTTAAATTATTTAATTCTGAAAATACTAAGTCAAAAGATGGTTGTATTGATTTTAAAACACTTAAAGATGTCGTGAATGTGTTAAATACTGGTATCATTCTAATCGCAGATACAACAACTAATGATAAAAAGGGTAAAATATTTACTGCATTGCTATCCTTCTGTAATTGCATGAAAATAATTGAAATAATTAAAATAACTGCAGATAATTCTAAAATAATTCTAGGAAGTGAAATAATAAAATAATTAATAAACTGATATTTTTCTGTTTCTTTAATTTTATTAGAATAATTATTAAAAATATAATCACCTAAATCATAAATTTTAAGTTCTTTAAAAAGTCCAATCGTTTCATTTATAATATTAATCACTTTGGAAACTAAGCTTTGAACTTTTTTTCCTCTTTGAAAAAGTTTTTTTTTATTAAGAAAATAAAATATTGCAACTACCAAAAAAAATACAAAGAATAAAAAAACTGTTATTTCTTTGTTAGAAAAAAATAATAAAAAGACAATAGCAATTAAGATCAAGCTTTCTTTTAATAAATTAAAAAGATTAAGTATATATATAGAAGTATTTCCTACATCTACTGAGAGAATTCTAATAATTACCGCAGAATTTTTTTTGACTAAACTTAAATAATCTTGACTCAAATAATACCTAAAAAGCTTTTGCGAAATAAAAATTTTTAAATTTTTTACAACTTTACCTTGGTAAAAAATTACAGATGCATGAAAGAAATTTTTAAATACAAACAAGCAGATAATCAAAATACATATAAATTCGAGCTGATTTTTTTTGGGTAAATTTAATAAGTAATTTTGAATAAAATCTAAGTTCATATATTGTAGATTAAAATTTTTTTGATCTAGCATAGAGCTCAGCAAAACAGGTATGGAAGCTAGGCCAATAATTTCTAAAATTGACAAAATTAAAAGAAAAAGGACTAATAAAAATAAAAGTATTAATTGATTTAATTTGAGACTTAAATAAAGACTTTTTATTTTATTCATTTTGAAAATTTTAAAAAATTAACTTATTGCTACTTATCGCTAAGTTAAAATCTTTCTTTGAAAAAGTTTTTTTTGATTTTACAATTTTCATAAAAAAATCAACGCTTTTTTCCAAAGAGTAAGTATATTCTTTTCCTTCATTTATATTCAATTTTTCAATTACTTTTGGTTTTATAAAAAAACCATTTTTATCTAAATTAATTGCAGGTCCTTTTATTTGTATTAAGTTGTCTGTTTGTTCCACGATTCCATTTTGAAATAAAAAAAATAACCTTTTTGAGTATGCTGAATTATATGTCGAAAAGATGTTAACTACTGATTTATTTTCAAGCTCTAACTGGACCGATGAAGTATCAAAACTACTCCCTATGCCAGAAAAATTAATTAAATGAGGTTTGCTGATTTTTTTTATACCAAAATGAAAATTTATTAGATCTATCCAATGAATTGATACAATCTCATAAACTCCTTTTGGGGATTTCATTACATTGGACCTCCAACTTTTTTTATATTCCTTTTTAAGAGCTAATCCATGTGAATGAACCAAATTACCACATAACAATTCTCCTAATTTGTATATTTTTCTCTTTTTTAAAATCTCAGAAATTTTGAAAAATCTAAAATTATAATTAAAGAAAATTTTATTTGATTTAATCTTTTTAAGTTGTTCAATTTCTTTTCTTGAAGAAACTGGGGGTTTTTCACAAAAAATATATCTCTTGTGATGAAGTTTTTTAATATAACTTAAATGTGTTTTATTAGGAGAAATAATATAAATAACATTGCATTTTTTAAGTTTTTTAAATTCCTCAAGATCATAATATTTGGGTCTATTTGGCTTGTATAAGAAAAAATTGATTCTTTTTTTTTTTTAAAATGATTTGAATTCTTTTTGAATGAAATCCGTTACCTATGATTCCTACTCTCAACAAAAAGTCACTCCACATTTATTACATGGATTTACTTTGTTTCTTTTATTTTCTAAATGTTCCTCTCTTAATTTTTTTATTTTTTCTCCATTCCAAATTTCTTTGATAGTTTTATCTTGAAAATTTCCATATGATAGATAGCTTTTATAATCTGCATCGCATGGATTGACTTTTCCATCAAACCAAATATACATTCTATCCCACAAAAACTCACAAGGATCTGTAGTTGTTGGATCTTCTTTATTTTCGTACGTATTCCATCTTTCAAGAGGATAACTTGCAGTTACATGGTCTGAACGCTTTATCCAAAAATCTCTAAATTTTTCTCTATCCAGTGTTTTTTCATTATCAATTCCTGAAACCCTAATTTCAGTTGTACAGTCTGGATAAAACTCTTTTCTTATATTATACAACATGTCTACTCTTTTAACGACATCCTCAAAATTACTGTTTAATCTCAATCTTTCGTAATCTTCTTTAATATAGTGATCTCCAGATATCACTACTTGATTAACATTGTTACTAAAAATGGCATGACATATTTTTTCAGAGAGAAATGTAGCATTTGAGTTAAGTTTAAATTCAAAAATATTTTTTTTATTTGCTACATATTCAATCATTTTATCTAATTTTTTGTGAAGTGTAGGCTCACCTCTACTTGCAATAGTTACAGCTCCAACTCCTAATTCATCAGCTTCATCAATTATTTTTTTATAAAGTTCAAAATCCATAACTCCCATGTATGGTTTTCTAGTAAATGATTTGTCTGATTGAAAACAAAAAGGGCATCTAAGATTGCAAGTTGAAACTGGCTCTATTAATAAGTAAGGTGGGTATCCTAAATTTATTTTTTCCTTACCACATTTATGAAATTTGTATCTGAAAACTGCGTATTTAAAAACTTTTTCTAAATCTTCAAGATGTTTGTTGATATATAGCTCAACATGTTTGTTTATTGGAAAGTTAAATTCCTTGTTGTCCTTTAAATACTTTAAAAATTCAGATCCGTGCTTATCTGGGTATTTTTTTAAGATTTTTTCAAAAATAGAAAGATTTTTAAAAAAGAAATTTTCTAATTTTTCTCTGTCAACTTCACTGCCTATAGACTGTATAATCCTTTTTTCTGAGCTTAGGGTGTTAGAATTAAAATTGTTTTTCATATTATAAGTTGAGTATATATAAATTATTTATCGTTATTAAAGTATATTTTTCAAACTATTAATAAAAAACCTTCAAAAATATCAAGTATTCGATCTGAAAAATTTATAAATAATAAATGGATAAATAAATTTTGTTAACTATATTGTTTTAAATCTATGAAAATAATATCTATCATCCCTGCACGGTCTGGCTCAAAAAGAGTTAAAAATAAAAATATTAGAAAGCTAATGGGTTTACCATTATTAGCTCATACAATTAAACATTCGTTAAACTCAAAATTGATAAGTAGGACCATAGTAAGTACAGACTCCAAAAAGTATGCAAGGATAGCAAAAAAATATGGAGCGGAAGTTCCATTCTTAAGACCAGATAAAATTTCTGGTGACAGATCTACAGATCTTGAATGTTTTCAACATTGTGTGAATTTTTTAAAAAGAAATGAAAATTATACTCCAAATATTATTGTGCATCTAAGAGTCACTTATCCGATAAGAGAAAATAATATAATAGATGATTGTATTAGATTATTTTTAAAAAAAAAAAATTATCACTCTCTTAGAACTATTTCAAAATCTGAGGATCCTATAGAAAAAATGTGGTATAAAAGAAAAGATAATTCAATATTCAACCCTATTACAAAAAACACTCAAAATCATAGTGTCTCAGATCAATCATTGCCACAAAGTTATCATCAAAATAATTGTGTAGATCTTTTGAGAGTAAAAGATACAATTTTAAAAAATAAAATAGCAGGTACAAAAATTTTAGGATTCGAAATGGAACATAATTTCGATATAGATTATCCTGAAGATTTAAAAAAAATAAAAAGTTATCTGTCTAAAAAGAAAAGTTAACTTTTTAAGTCAGAAATAAAAAACGGTTGATCTTTAATCATCTCCCTTTTAAATTTTTTTCCAATAAAAGAATTTAAGTAGGATGGATCAAGTCCTACCCCGCCATTAACTTTAAAAGAAATATCTTGAATAGTGACTGTTTTATTTGGCAAAATTTTTCTAGCTGCAACAATACTTTTTACCTGTTTTTTTAATTTTTCTTTTTCTTCTCTCATCTGGTGTTTTACGTTTGAACCAAATGCCTTTTTAGCATTGGTTAAGTACTCGATAGTTTTTTTCAAACCTACAAACTCTAAAGAAAAAGCATGATCAGTTCCCTTCATTGCTCTATTTAATGTTACATGTTTTTCTATGACTCTGGCGCCTTTAACAAATGCAACTAGATCCATGGCTATGCCAGACTCATGAGACGATAATCCTATAATCGTATTTTTAAACTTTTTCATATATGTATTGATTACATTTAAATGGAATTGGTCATATCTGGGTGGATAAATAGATGTACATTGCATTAAACAAAGATTTTTATTTATTTTAGTAAATTCTTTATGCGCGCGAATTACTTGTGCCATAGTTGCACAACCTGTACTCATAAAAGTTGGTTTCTTAGTCTTTGCTATTTCTTTTATTAGTGGAATATTTGTAATATCCGCTGAAGCAATTTTGTAAGCTTCTAAATTTATGGATTTGAGATCAGAAACACTTTGGAGGTCAAAGGGAGTACACATAAATAAAAGACCTTTTTTTGTTGCATATCTCTTTAATAATTTAAATTGATTAATATTTAGTTCAAGTTTTTCCCTATGTATGCCATATGTACGACCATATGAATTTGAATTATCATAAATTGAGTCGTAAATTTTTTTTGTAAATAAATTTTTATTAGATCTTTTTTGAAATTTTACAGCATTTACCCCTGCTAATTTGCACATATCTATAAGTTTTTTTGCAGTTTCAACGTTTCCACAGTGATTTGCACCAATTTCAGCAACAAAAAAACAATTTGAGTCTTGAGTTATTGTTTTTCGAAATATTTTGAATTTTCTAGCCATTTTTAAATTTTTAATTAAAAATATATTTTAAAGTGTATATAGTACTTCTTTTTTTTATGAAACTCTACAATTTAAACAAACAAATTATTTTGATTACAGGGGCTTCAGGGTTTCTGGGTTTGCAATATTCAGAATTTTTGTGTGAACAAGGTGCAATGGTTTATGGGATAGACTTAAATGAAAATAAAAAAATAATAAGTTTAAAAAAAAATATAAAAATTTTAAGTTTAATAAATGTGATATTACTAATGAAAAACATTTAAAGGCTTTATCAAATAAGTTATTTAAAAATAATATTCCAACAGTACTGATAAATAATGCTGCGTTAGACTTTTCACCAGATGATAAAGATGATTTTATTAAACCATTTGAGAAATATTCAAATAAAGCATGGAACAAAGCTATGGATGTTAATCTCAATGGAGTTTATTTGTGTTGTAAAATAATTGGCTCAAAAATGGCAAATCAAAAGCGAGGGTCAATAGTGAATATATCCTCTATATATGGAATTGTTTCTCCAGATCCAAAAATATACGAAAACAAAAATAAAAAAAAAAGATTTATTAAACCAATTCCATATTCAGTGTCTAAAAGTGCAATAATAAATTTAACAAGATACCTGGCAGTTTATTGGGCTAAAAAGAATGTAAGAGTAAACAATTTGATACTTGGCGGAATGCAAAATAAACAAAATAAAACTTTTATTAAAAATTATTCTGAGCGAGCTCCCATTGGAAGAATGGCCAAAACCAATGAATTCAACGGCCCAATTTTGTTTTTAAGCTCAGATCTTTCAAGCTATATGACTGGAGCAAACCTAGTTGTAGATGGTGGCTGGACGGCAATATAAAGATGGGAGAAAAAACTACCTATGTAAATAAAAAATTAAAAAAAAATGAGGAAGAACTTTTTTATTTTGGAAAATCTGAATTTAATAAAATAATCAAAATCAAAAGCAGTTGGCTTGTCAAAAAAAAAGTTCTTTCAAATATGTTGAGATTAAATATTTTGTATATGATTCAAAATGCTGGATCTGGACATATTGGTACAAGTTTTTCATCGATTGATTTAGTAAACTATATTTATTTCGATTTTTTAAATAAAGAAGATATTTATTTTTCATCTAAAGGACATGATGCACCAGCATTATATTCTGTTTTAATGGCAAAAAATATAATTCCATTTTCTGATATTCATAAATTTAGAAGAATAAAAGGCTTACCTGGCCATCCAGACGTAAAAACTAAAGGAATTTATACAAATACTGGATCTTTGGGTATGGGTATATCAAAAGCTAAGGGTTTTCTTTTAGCTAATAATTTTAAGAAAAAAAAAAGAAAAGTTATTGTTCTTACTGGTGATGGAGAGCTTCAGGAGGGTCAATTTTGGGAGTCATTAATGAGTATTCCAAAAAATATCTCAAAAAATTTAATTATAATAGTCGATAATAATAAGTATCAATCAGACTTGACTATTCAGGATACCAGTTCTCTTGGAAATTTAAAAAATAAACTTGAGTCATTTGATATTAAAACATTCACCTGTGATGGAAATAATTTTAATGATATTAAAAAGACCTTTAACAAAATTAAAAATATTAATTCACCTAAAGCGATAATTGCTAATACGATTAAAGGAAAGGGAGTGAGTTTTATTGAGGGCAAACCTTGGATAAAAAACATGTACTATAATTATCACTCTGGTTCATTAAAACATACAGAATATTTAAAGGCAGTAAATGAGATTATTAAAAATTTTAAAAAGATTGACAAAAAATTACCCGTTTTAAAAATAACAAAAAAAATAAATCAAATCAGAAATTTAATAGATGATCATCAAAGCTTTATAAATGAATATTCTCAAAAAATATTAGAAATTGGGAAAAAAAATAAAAAAATAGTTTGTTTAGATGCTGATTTAGTTGTCGACACTGGTTTAAAAAAGTTTAAACACAGACTTCCTAATCAATTTATAGAGTGCGGGATAGCTGAGCAAGATATGGTTTCAATTGCTGGATCTTTAGCTTCATCTGGGAAAATACCAATCGTTCATTCATTTTCTTGTTTTTTAGTCTCCAGAGCTGCAGAGCAAATTTATAATAACATAACTCAAAAGTCTAAAGTCATTTATGTAGGATCCTTATCTGGAGCACTACCAGCATCACCTGGCCACAGCCATCAATCATTAAGAGATATTTCATTAATGTCTTCTATGCCAAATTTAATCATCATTGAACCAATCGATATTGCTCAATTGTCAAAAATCTTAAATTGGTCAATCAATAAAACAAAGAAAAGTATATTCTTAAGAATAAACTCAATTCCATTAAAAAACTATAAAGAATTAAATAATATAAAAAAAATTAGTTTAGGGCGAGGTGAAATTATTGCAAAAGGAAAAAAAGCTACGATCATAGCTTTAGGACCATTAATGGTCAGACAAGCTATTGAGGTTAAAAATGATCTTAAAAAAAACAAAAAAATTGATGTAGAAATAATTTCAACAATTTATGCAAATTCTTTTGATTATAGATGGTACAAAAATGTAATAAATAAAAATAATGGTCCAATATTTGTTTTAGAAAATCATTTTACCTTTAATGGTTTTTTTTCGTTTATATGCCAAAGTTTTATAAAAAATAAAATAGGTATTAATAG
>MDTA01140273.1_pt1 | contig 10289 bp, 12 predicted proteins | sample 811151 | NCBI WGS metagenome assembly MDTA01 (sample SAMN05326648, study PRJNA326480) | marine metagenome | isolation source: seawater | place: Indian Ocean: South | collected 2010 | reverse complement strand
GAATTACTGGTTACTGCTATCGCATGTTTTGCACCAACAAGTTCTGCAAATTTTTCTTCAAACTCTTGAACTTTGGGTCCTTTTCCCCACCAACCACTTTCAATAACTTCTCCAATTGAATCAATATCAGATTGGTCTCCAAAGGGTCCTAAAACCTTTAATGGTTTTTCTCTAATCTCCATCACAAAATCCTCTTTTTGTTATATATTCTACCAAGATATCTGAAAATACCTCGTTGGCTTCCTCATTTGGATGATTTTCAGGCATTAAACCATAGTACTTTTTACTCCAACTCCAAAAATCCCCATACTCATCAAAATACAAAAAATTGTCTTGGTCTATTAAATTAGTTAATTTTTCATCTGCCTCCCATAATGGTTTTTGCTGAAGTAATGTTACCGCATCATTCATATGAAATCCATGAAACATTACATACTTTAGATTATTACATTTAAAATAATTCTGTAATGCTATAATGTATCGTGTAGTTCTTTCTACACCAGCCTTAGTTAATTCAAGTGGATAATCTAAGGCATTGTACCAACGATTGGTACTTCTCACATTTCCATCGGGAGTATAAAATTTTGTTCCTTTGAATTTAAGTGCCGTGTCATAAAAATCACCATCATTAGTTTTATGCCACATCGAGTTCCCATCACCCCAGCCACCACCTTCACCAAATTTACTTACATCTCCTTGAAATACTTCCATTCGATTAGCTCCAGACCATTGTATTAGAAATATAGTTTCGTTTATTTTATCTTGATTATTTGCAATCCAAGAAAATGTTTTTCTAAAAATTCTATCGTTAGAACCAGCAGGAAATGCTTCATTAATTTCTTCCAATCCTAATTTTGTTGAAGTCAATGATGCAAACCTTCCTTTCAATCCAACCGTAAGTTCTAATTCTTGTCCTGCGGCAACACTACAACCATTAACATATAAATATTTCATCTATACATAGTTCTCCTCATTCAACTCAAAAGTTTGATAATCTTCTTTATCTCTACCCTTTGATATTAACCAATCTCTGGCCTTGATAGTATCCATATTAACCCAATCTTGTATTTTCTCAATACCACATCCATTATACTTTAGGTATATCTGACAATCACCTCGTTTCATATGTATCGGTACATCGGCATGTTTCCATTTAGGTGTACCAGTTCTATCTCCACCAATGTGATGATGGACATATTCTAACTCTGTTCTCCAATTTTCATAACCCAATTCGATTAATTGTAAGTTAATACATGCATTTGGAACGGTCATCATATGTTCATCATACCTTAAATTATGTTTTCTAATTATATCACCACTAATTAAAGTAAACCCATCTGACCAATAAACCTCGAATGTATCATCATCTTTCTTTTTCAAAGACTCTGATGTATTAGTAAATTGTCTTTGTTGTCCATGAAGTCTTGTTCCAAAGGCCCCACAATTGTAGATGGTCTTATAGATAGAAATCATATTTTCTAACCACTTTTCATTTTGAAACACTATATCATCTTCTTGATATACAAACCAATCCTCGTCTGTCATATATTCCATACCAACATTCATAGCATGTGCTATATGTCCACCAGGTTCTGAAGTGGTTTTTATTATATTGGGTAATCCAAAATCAAAATTCTGATATTCTTCATCTGAATAAGTACCATTCTTTACAACAATAGTTTTAATGTCTAAATTAGTATTGTCATATAATTTTCCTAAAACCTCTTTTAATAATGGTAATCTACTTGCAGTTGTTGGAGCTACTACTAAAACCTTTTCTTTCATATTAATATATATCCTTATTTATTCCCAAAATCGTATATTTTTTCCCAATGTTCTATCATCTCATCCATCAAGGTTTCAAATGTATATTCTGGCTCCCATCCAAATGTTTCTCTGAGTTTAGTAGAATCACCTCTAAGATATTTTAATTCTTCTGCTCTCATGAATCTTGGATCTTCAGTTACATAGTCTTTGTAATCTAATCCAAGAGTTGAAAATACATACTCACACATATCTCCTACCGACCTACTCTGACCTGTAGCACATACAAAGTCATCTGGTTCTGTATGATTCATAATCATATGCATAGCCCTAACATAATCTTTTGAATGTCCCCAATCACGATATGCTTCTAAATTACCAAGTGGTAACTTGTCTCGTAATCCGTGTTTAATTTGAACAGCACATTTAACAACTTTGTTGGTTACAAAATTAGAACCTCGTCTTGGTGATTCATGATTAAACAGAATACCATTTGATGCAAATAATTTATAGGCGTGTCTGTAATGAACCACCATATTGAATCCAAATACTTTTGTACATCCATAAGGACTTGTAGGATGCATAGGTGTGGTTTCTCTTTGATATCCATCCTCATCAACTGAACGACCAAACATTTCTGAAGATGATGCCTGATAAAATCTTGCACTTGGACAATTGTTTTTATATGCCTCTAATACATTCAATAACCCAAGGCAGTTAGCCTGAACTGTAAATTGTGGAATATCCATACTGATTCTAACATGGCTTTGTGCTGCTATGTTGTATATCTCATCAGGTTTAATAGTCCTAATCATTTTTTCTAACGAACTCACATCAAGTAAATCACCATACTCTGTTTCTACTCCATTCCCAACCAAGTGGTCAATTCTACTTTCTTGGTGTTCGGGTGTGGAGTTTCTACGGATTATACCATAGACCTCATAATCTTTTTCCAATAGTAATTCTGCAAGATAACTACCATCTTGACCAGATATACCTGTTATAAACGCTTTTTTCTTCATAATTTCTCCGTAAGGTTTGGATAAACAAATAGTTCATCAATATTTAATAATTTTTCGTATTCATTGTCTTTATTCGAACAGGCACCTCTACCATAATACACAACACTTATGGAATCAAGAAACACAGGCTTCTCGTTAATAAGTCTATCGAATTTCCATAGTAAATATCCATCTTCATTTACTGCTGATTTTGTCCACCTACCATCGTGTTGTATTTCTTCGGCTGTTTGCCATCCACCCACACTATCCGATAATGATTTCGTGTGCCCATAACATTGCATATCACCATAATGTGACCGACCATTCTGTAATTCATTTAACTTTGGTAATGGTATGTTCATGAGAGTTTCTATTGAACCATCTCCCCAATTATCCAATGTGATTTCATATAATTTTGACGCACACAACTTAGTTCCCTTCGACATCTCATTGTACATTACCTCTAAATGATTTTCTAATACTATATTATCATCATCACAATAAACAATATAATCAGTTTGTGCCTTTTCTATACCTACATTTTTAGAACTAGCTCCTGCGTTCCATACATGAGGATGTGGTGTTTCAAAGTATTTTATTCTTTCATCATCAGAGAATAGTTCACACACTCTTTGTGCCCAATCACAATGGTCTCCCACTATGATATGCTCATACTCTTGAAGTGTTGAAGTTTGCACTGATTTAATACATTTATATAATAAATCAGGTCTACGATGTGTCGCAGTGACGATTGATATTTTAGGATTCATTGAACACTTCCATTTTTGTTAAATCAGGCCAGTCATTAACAACCCATTTTCTTGGTTCTGTATGTATGGCTTCTTGAAATTTTGTGATGCCAAGTTGTGCTGTTTCAGGTGTCATGTAATAATGATAACCAATGGTATCAACATTTTGGTCTCTCCACGGTACATTTGGAGTCCTACCATCATATACCATTTTAGATAATTGAATGGCAGAATCTTCATCATCTAATAAAATCATTCCACCACGACCTAAACTTAAATGTTTTTGAAATTGAAAGCTCAAACACATCATAGAATTTGGTATGTAACTCTTTTCCTTCCATAAAACTGCTGCATCATAGACACCACTATTACTGATTTCATAATAATCTTCCCAACTTTCATCTCTCCACTCCAATGGTAATCCCAACTTGTGGGATAGAAATGGTATGGATAAATAAGTTCTCTTCGGTATGGATATTTTTTCTATACCTTTCAATCGTAAACATAGTTCTACACCATGAGTACAACTATCCACGGCTACACCATATTTAGCACCAAACCAACTACTTACCAATGATTCAAAATCATGTACAACTTTCCAACTCATAAATCTTTATTCCTTAATAATATATTACCAAAATTACCCATAAAATTATATATTCCTAATTCTTCAAAATTTGGTAATGTTTCTTTGATTTGATTTGAGGTATAACAATCTTCATATAACTTTCGGTCATCAACTCCGTTGAATTCTATATATAAATAATGAACTTTTTCTTTTATTGTTTTTATTCCACCACTTATAAATTCTTCTTCACCACCATTTACATCTACCCACATAATATCAATTAAGTCAATATTTTTATCTGTAATCCATGTGTCCAATTTTGTTGATTTTACTTTATTGAGTTGAAATTGAATATCAGGAAATACTTTTAAGTGATTTTTCGGTTTCTTGACGGAGCCTGATGCACTCCAAGTCTTTTCGTAATCGTAACGAGTGTGTCTTCGTGTTTCACTTTCACTTTGATAGAATTCTATCTCCCCATCAACATTCGATAAAGCTGTCTCAACTAAATTGATAGGTCTACTTCCCACATATTTTTTAAATATTTCAACAGACCTTGAATCAGCCTCAAAAGCGTAAATATTTGGGTTCTTAAATAATTCTAAAAACTCTAAACAATCACTTCCATCAAAAGTTCCAACATCAAATATTGTTGGATTATTCTTTTTTATTTGTTCAGTAAAATAATTTTTGTTAATATCTTGTTCCATTAAAAGCCCTTTTGGTTCCAAAATTTGAAACTCGATTGTAAATGTGATTGATATAAAATATAATCATTGAAAAAAGTATCCTTATCAACTACATTCATAATATTATTTTGGTGTTCTTTGTAATATTTAAATGACAAAAAATCTGTGGAGAATCTATCATATAGTTTTTTCTTGACATTTACAAGATTATTGTTTTGAGGAATTTTTCTCACTATCCCTAATCCATGTCTAATCCCACCATCATCTTGATTTCCATGTATTATAACCACATCAACTAATATTGAAGAATCATAATGCATCTCAACCAAAACTTTCCAAGCATGTCCAATCCATTTATCCATACCCCAACCATCTTTTTTTCTATATCCGACCTTTCCGTTCTCGCTTTCAAGAATTTCTTCTTGACTGAATTCTATGGGCCTTTGAAATTCTTCTGATTGTGGGTCACTAAAATTACAAATTATTACACCATTTTCAACAAGTAACTCGTGACTTTCATACATGGTTTCCTTAACATTTTCATAAGTATAACCTGAGTCCCTATAAATACAATCAAATTCTTTTTCTATCTTTTCATCAGTTTTTAACAGAGTAAAAAAATCCCTAAAATGCATCTTATAGTTTGAATTTTTTTCAACATCCACACTAACCTTGTTCTCACATGATACTCCGCCATGAGCCTTAGAATTTTTGTTGTTACCTGAACCCAAATCAAGATAGTGAGTATAACTATTAGCCTTGATTACCTCGTTTATAAAATTATAAGGGTGATGGAGAGACATAATTAATATCTTTGACCTTTTGAATCCCAAATTTCATAATCTGATTCCACCCTAACTTGTTTCCACTTTGGTGGTCTTATATCTGTTTCATTTCTATCGTAATATCTTCTACCCCACCATCTATCTGGTACATATACTTCTCCATCTGTCTTTGACAACCAAGCACCCCACCAACTAAATGTACTACACGACATGATAAAATCATCACAATGAGTTATCAAACATAAATCTAAGTATTCTGCTCTTATTTCTTCATCACCATGAGCACTAAATTTAGAGTAAATTACATCTTCACCTTGTATATTTTCTTTACACCACTCGTTGTCATCAGATATTACTAAGAAAATATTATTTTCATTTCTTAGTTTATTTATCATTTTTTGATACCATGAGGAATTTGGTAAAACTAAACATCCACCCAATTGACCATTATGAATGTGGTCTTCACCAATTGTATCTCCTCTTCTTACATGGATACCTGTAATTTTTTTTCCACCATGTTCACTCTTCAATTCATCAAAATAATTCTTCGTTTTTGTTTCAATGTGGTCTTTGAACCTAAATTCTTTTTTTATGTCTTGTTCATATCCTTCAAAAAATTTATAGGATTGAAATGAACCCTTGAGATTTGTATGGTCTTTTATTTCAAAAACACTTGGAACATATTTGGAATAGTCTATGCCGTGGTCGAATGTATTATGAAATTTTATCTCTGACCTCGATATTAATTTACCACTAACTTTAAAACACTCGTATATTTGTAAATACATATAATCTCTTTTCCCAATCACAGGATTAGGTGATGAATCTACAATCTCCAAATTATCAGTTGGAATTCCAAAATCATATCCATTTCTTTTTGATACTACATATAGCACACCATATTGAAATAGTTGATTAGCTAATCTCCCATAATGTCCTAAATTAGAAAATGTTATCATCTTAATTCATAACCGAAAATTTGAAAGTCTTTTTCATATAACTTGTTTATATTAAATATCGAGTCTTTATCCCAATAATCAAAATAATTTGTTTCTGTCCAATTTGATTTATGAGTTTCATCAATTAATCCATTGTAAATCAAATTGTTTTTCTTACACCAATCTTTGAAATCAGTATCGTCAATAAAAAGGTCTTCAAATTTAAATACATTAGTAACTAAAACCTCGTCATCCCAAATCCATTTACTCAATGGATGAAAGTGTACCATAAAACTTTGATTTATATCAACATCTTTTACATTTTTAGCAAAATCGTTTACATTATCAAATTTAGATAAAAATTGTTTTTCTTCTAAGTCAACTCCAGCTAATTCATCGTTTCTTGAGGTATCTCTGTTCATAATCCAATTGTAAGCACTATATAATCTATTGTATGGATTTCTTACAAATGTGAATGAATTTTTGTTAGAGTTGTTTTTGTGCTGTTTGATTTGGTCGGTAGCCCATTCTTGATTATGATGAGTAGTAATTCTACATAGATGTGGAAAATTATCTATAGACTTTCTGATTGAATCACCTGCCGTCCTTGGCATATGGAAATATAAAATGTGTCCTAATGAAAACCCCATTATGAAAATATTTCCTTGACAGACTCCTCGTGTGCTATCTTATCCAAGTAAGGGTCTTGTCTCCCATGAAAAAGAAATGGAGTAATACCTTCGTTCTCTTCTATTGGTGGTCTATGTAATTCTCTACCCCATTTAGCTGCCACCTCTATAGGTGCAAATTTACAACCGTGTTCCTCATATATGTGTCTATTTTTGACACATATCCAAGCATCTTCCCAATAACCTGCCTCGTGTTGTCCGTTATTTGTAAATGGTTCCCAAGGTAATTCTAACTTTGATGCCAGATTAATTAATTTTTGACTTCGTAAAGCGTGTCCGTTTCCAACCCGTACTTGATTTCCGTTCTTGTCAAAATAATTATGACCCTTTGTCCATAGGGGGCCTACATAATCATATTCCAAAAACTCATCTGTCCATTGTTCAGGATGAACGATGGCACTATCCCAAGCAGATAATATCATGAATTCTGTATTGACCCATTTCGGTAAATCATAAACACACATCCGACTAAACCTATCGATATCGTTTATTCTACTAACATGATTGATTGTTATTCCTTCCAAATCACCCTTTACATTATCAAGTGCATAATCGTGTGTGACAAATACAACTTCTCCGAAATTTATTCCCCTCATTGAATATTTTAAGGCGTTGAGAGTCTGTTGAATTTTTACAGATGATATTGCTATTAGTGTGACATTTGGTAAATTTAATTTAGACAAAATGAACCTCTGGTATATGAGTTATAAACTGACCTTTAAAATCAGTTTGATTTTTACGGATATAATGAGAAAAATTCCAAGCACCGAGAAAAGCATAATCATATTTAGACATATCAACATCGTTAGGTGATTTTACAGGTATGTGGACGCCCGGTGAATAAGTATTTTGTTTATCTATCGTGGTATCGGTAATCACATCTATTATACGAGTTGTAATCCCACAATAGTTGAAAACCGTTGTTGATTTAGCGGTAGCACCTATACTCATAATTTTACTACCATTTTGTTTTAATCTATCAAATGTCCTCATTAGACTTTTTTTATTATCTTTGACTCTATCAGAGAATCTTTCATATGTTGAGAAATCCTGTAAACCACATTCAAATTCTCTTTGTAGATTTTCTTCAACACTATTCTCAACTTTCACCTTTCCCTCTTTTCCTACAAAGATTCTATTAGAACCACCATGAACAGATAAATTAGATACTCTAAATATTTGTAAACCATTTTGTCTAAGTAGATTATTTAATGATGTGACCGAAAATAAGTGGGGATGTTCATCATAGATTTGGTCGTAAGAACCTCTATCCAATACGCTTAGTAAAGATGGGTCTTCAAAAACAAATACTCCATCATCATGTAATATATTATTGATGGCGTTAAAAGTATCTTGTAAATCGTGTATGTGACAGATACAATTAGCAGCATAAATTAATTCAACTTTTCCATTTAAATCATCAATTATCTTATTTGATAATTCAGTAGTCCAAAATTCTGTCCTTGTTCTGTATCCTTTGTCACCAGTTATTTGAGCAAAATTATCACATGGCTCAACACACATTGAAGTCTCTTTTGGAAAATTTACGATAAACTCTCCGGCATTGGAACCAATTTCTAACACACTTTTTGGTTTAAACTCTTTTTTTAATGCTCTAGCAGTTTCTTTGAAATGTTCTATCATCGGAACCGAGTTAGATGTGTTGTAGGGATATTCTACATTGAATATCTTACTGGGTTCAACAAATTCGTTTATAGAGACTAACTTGGTTTCATCATCCCAAGACACTTTTAGGTCAAAGAAAAATTCATCATCAAAATGTTCTTTTTTGAGAAATGCATTTGCTATCGGATGTCTACCCAAATCTAAAAATTCTCTCTTCATTAGTCAAGAAATACCTTATCGTTTTTTTGACCTTTGTAAGGGCCTGTTTTATATTCATAAACTAAAGTATCATCTTCTAATATTAAATAAGTGTGACCACCACCTAATGTGACCGAACAATCACCTTGTTTTAAAATTGGTTTTTCCAATGTAGTGCCATCGGTATCCATTAAATTACATTCTACACTACCTTTTATTACCACCCATGATTCTTGTGCTATACAAGATTCTTCGCCAGGTTTCCAAATGTGTTGGTGTGGTCTAAATGTATGACCTTTTTCCATATTGAGTGCAGATAATTGTATAAACTCCTTCTCTCCTACAACATCTCTCCTATGACCTTCTTCAATGGTATAAAATTCATCAGCCTTATGGATTATGTGTAGTAATCTCTCAGGTTCTATTAGGGAATGTATTAACTTCATTTTAATCTCTCCTCTTTAATCCAATGAAAAGTTTTTTCTATACCAACTTTTAAAGGTTGAGTTGGACACCATCCTAATTTTTCTTTGATTAATGTATTATCAGAGTTTCTTCCTCTCACTCCGATTTGTGGTACATCAATATTTTTAATTTTTATATTGTAACCTGATATATCAATAATCATTTGTGCAAAATCATTAATTGATATTCCCTCGTTGGAACCTATGTTTAATGGTTCAATACACTCAGATTCCATCAGTCTTCTAATTCCCTCTACACACTCATCAATGTATAGAAATGAACGAGTCTGTTTTCCATCTCCATAGACTTCTATTTCACCTAATGACTCACAGACCTTACGACAAAGTGCTGCTGGAGCCTTTTCTCTACCACCTTCAAATGTCCCTTCTGGCCCGAATATATTATGGAATCTGGCTATTCTGACATCAAAATCATAGTTCTTTCCGTATGTTAGATAGAGTCTTTCACTAAATAATTTTTCCCATCCATACTCTGAGTCAGGATTACCAGGATAAGCCATGTCTTCACTCAATGCAGGTACATCGGTATCTAATTGATGGTCTTCAGGATACATACAAGCTGAAGATGAATAGAATACTTTTTTTACTCCATGTCTTCTCATAGAATCTACTATGTTTAAATTAATTTGTGCTGAATTGTGCATCACATTTGCATCATTTTCACCAGTAAAAATATAGCCACCACCACCCATATCAGCAGCTAACTGATATAACTCATCAGCTTCTTCAGTAATAACTAACTCTACAGACTTAGGATCAGTTAAGTCACATTTTATAAATTCATGACAAATCTCATT
>MDTA01104584.1_pt1 | contig 10289 bp, 19 predicted proteins | sample 811151 | NCBI WGS metagenome assembly MDTA01 (sample SAMN05326648, study PRJNA326480) | marine metagenome | isolation source: seawater | place: Indian Ocean: South | collected 2010 | reverse complement strand
TCTGTTCCTGCTAACATTCCTCCAAGCATAACAAAGTCTGCATTACCACAAAAAGCCTTACATACATCTGCGGGAGTTGTGCAGCCTCCATCACTACAAACATGACCACCTACGCTGTGTGCAGCGTCAGCACATTCTATCACAGCAGAAAGTTGAGGGTATCCTATACCTGTCTTTAATCTAGTTGTACACACACTACCTGACCCTATACCTATCTTGACTATATCTACCCCGCCATGAAATATTAACTCTTCTGTCATTTCAGGAGTAACTACATTACCAGCCATTATAATAATATCAGGATACCAATCTCTAATTTTTTTAATAGTCTCTACAAATTTTTCATTATAGCCATTAGCTACATCAATACAAATATTAGGTTTATTTTCTGTATTGTCGTATACCGTTGATAGTTTTTCTATATCAGCTTCAGATATTCCTGTTGAATAGAAAACATATGGATTATAGGAACTAAAATATGCACGAAGTATATTAGAAGTGTAATGTTTGTGTAAAGATGTTAGGCAGTCCATGGAAGTGAGGGTTTTGCTCATAGCCAAAGACCCTGTAGTGTCCATATTTGCAGCAATCAGTGGGATACAGTTTAATTCTCTAGTAGAATGGGGAAATTTAAAAACTCTATTTAGTTCTACTTGAGATCTACTGGAAATATTGGATCTTTTAGGCTTAATGAGTACATCACTAAAATCTAATTTAGTATCGTGAGATATTTTCACAACTCAACCCCAACATACATAACCATAGAGGGATTAGCAAACAAATTAAATTGGCCTTCATTATTGACGAAGATATCACCATGCAAAGTAACATGTTCACAATTAGAGCCATTGTATCTACCAGATAAATACTTATCTGTTTTGTATATACAACAGCCACCAAAAGCACTATTTACTTTTATAGGTGGTGATCCCGGCAGAGGAAGCCACCACTGAAACCAATACATCAAACCTCTGTCTTGTACATCTGACCAATGATTTATTCTATATGCCCAAGAATCATAATTAGTTAACATTATGTTTTTAGAAACATAACCTTCGGTAAATTGCATACGCTTGAATAAAAAAGAAAATCCTGCTACCGCATCAACACTATCATTAGAAGCCAACCAACCCATACTATTGAGAAAGCCATTAATACTAAAATCCATAAAGTCTGTATCAATTACAATAACATAATCAACTTTATCTTGTAGAGACTTTACATAGTCCTGACACTTGTTTCTAGCATACGCCATATTTTCTGTTCTAACTGTGGATGTGGACAGCGGAAGGTAAGGAGTACCTCTTGTTTCAGATTCTATTTTTGCATTGTCTCTCTCTGATGCCCACTGATTTAAAACTTCTACAGTATTATCTTCTGAATCATTTTCAAAAGTATAAAAGTACACCTTTTTAAATAAAGGCTCTATATTGTCTGACAGAAAATTTAAACAACTACCCACTGACTCTGCTGAATTTCTTGATATACTGACTATTGCAACTGTGCTGTCTTGTGCAAGTTTTCTACCAGCATCAATGATGCTATGATATTGTTTTTCAAATTCACCTAAGATTTTTTCACTATGCATTACATCCAAAAAGTCTGCTGTTATTGCATGCAGTGATGCTTTTGGAACTTTGTTTCTATCTGTTATGAAATTAGACATAATTAAAAAAGCACCATCTTTCTGTAGGTTCTAAAGATATGTTTTGGTTTATGTCTGTAAGATATGATTGAACACCTTCCCATTCGCTAAAAATCATATTGTGTGGTATAGTTCCAAAAAGCCAATCGGGAGTCTTCTCTTTGCCTTGTGCAACGTGTATAATGATAGGTTTCTTTTGTCTGTTCGCCCAAAATATTTCTTCTAAAGTTCCGCAAGGATGGGTATCTATATCTAGGTTGACTATCAAAAAATCGCTAACATCAACCATTCTCAAATCTACACTTCTAATGCCTTTCATTAGTTCTGCGAGTTCATCATATCTACCTTGTTTTTTTAGTTTGTTTTTGTGTTTAGCAACCGCTTGGTCTTCAACGCCAAGATTGGTGGGCTTTTTAAGAGGATTAAAAACTTCAACCCCCAAGGATTCTAAGAAGGGTGTAATGAAATCTCTCCACCCATTACCTCTGTCTGGAACCCTATCTATTGCTCCAGCAAGATAGCATCTTTGTTTGTTAAGCCTTTTCATCCCATATCCGTATACAGAAAAATCATATTGTCCTTTGATGGTTTTGCCGCTGGCAAACGACCATCTCTTGTCATCTTAATCTTTTGTCTGCCCTCTTGAACACCTCTGAAAGCACAGACAATAACAATCACCGCAATCCATATTTCAAACATTAGCTGGCTCATAAATAAAACAGGTAAAATCTCTTGCCCAAATATCATTAATTAAATTAGATATAGTTCTCCAATCACCACCAGCAAATCCTGTACCAAATTTAGCTGAGTGTATTTGCACATTTTTATCTAAATTAGATGCCATGTTTTTTGCATTTGCTCTTAGATGAAGCATACACGCTGACAAAGCACCATAATCCAACATTCTATTATATTTGCCTTTGGGATGTTTGCAAAACATATTTGCGCAAACAACTTGGCTTTTGTGTTTGTTGGTTATTAGTGTTATGTACTGATTAGTTCCTAGTTGTGTTTTAGAAATCAAATTAAGATTAGCCTCTATTTCAGGAAATTTCTTGCATAGCAAACTAGAAAATTTAGAACTATCTTCTATATTCACGCTAACAAGATTGGGTATAATGATACTGATGTCATTTGTATTTTTCATAGTACCATCAATACTTTGGAATATGTCTTTCTTCGTTTTGTAAAAATTATTTTTAATGTTTTGTTTTAATCTCATTTTACCATTTTCCTAATGGACACTTTTGGTCTTGCCAAGCAAGTTTGTTCATAAATTCTTTTTTCTTAGTTATATTACAACCACATTCAGAACATTCCATAATGGGCAAATTTTCAGTATTAAAAGAGTCGCAAGTATAGCATATATTAAACCTAGTGTTGATAGTAAACTGACTAGCTTTAGGCATACCTTTTGAAGTATGCTTTAAAAAAGATACTGAAAAATTTTTTATCTTTTTCCACAATGTCATTTATAATATTCCTGCCACTCAGCCCATAGTTCCTCTTGCTCCATATCTAGTTTCTTGTATTTAAAGTCGTGTTTTTGATGCCTAATGTTTTTAGATTCCAGATAGTCAACAACACGTTTCACTGGTTTCGTTTTAACATTATGCTTCTTTTTGTTGTCTTCTTTCGTATTCATGGTTTCCTCATACATACTTTATTTTATGCCGTAAATTCCAAAAGTCAAGTCCAATTTAAAATTTTTTTACTTGACAAACCCATATCCAAGTGTTATATATTATGCAGGTGGTGAGGTTCAATAGGATATAATATACCATATCCCTCATACTTCTTTTGACCAGAGTACATTGGATTAGATAAACTCTTGCATGTTTTTCTGAATGCATTTATTAATTCAAATCTATTTAATCTTCTTCCTGCACAAGACATGGCTAATGCTGCACAACCTACAGCAAATGGGTTACTCATACTGGTTCCACTTAATTTAGCATATCTATTGTTTGGTACACAACTAAGTATATCTTTACCTGGAGCTAAAAAGTCTAGAGATGAACCGCTACAACTAAAATTAGTTCTTTTAAAATCTATATCAATAGCAGCTATACTTATTGTTGAATTATATTTAGCTGGGTACATAATGTCTGTTGACGGCCCACTGTTACCTGCTGCACAGAATATTACTGAACCTTTTGAAGAAGCGTAGTTAATCGCTCTCTCTAAATTCATTGAGTTTACAGGACTTCCTAGACTCATTGTAATTATATCAGCACCATTATCTGCTGCCCATATTACTGCTTTACAAATACCTTTTAGACTACCAGCACCATCATCAGCTAATGCTTTGATCGGTATAATTTTAGCTTTTGGTGCTACTCCCACCATACCTAAATTATTATCACTAGCAGCTATTGTGCCAGCTACATGACTACCGTGACAGTTGCGATCTATAGGAGGTTGACCTTCTTCTATAAAATTATAACCATCCAATAAATTTCTTTTAAGATCATCATGAGTCAGATCACAACCAGTATCAATTACAGCAACCTTTACTCCCTCACCCATGCTGTACTTCCAATATTTTTGTACTTCAAATTTTTGAATTTCCCATCCATAAAATTGACCACTTTTTGTGTCAAGACCAAAAACATCTTCTCTAATATATGGTAATAATCTAGCTTTTCTCATTTGCTATAATCTCTTCTATAATGGTTTGTGTTTTATTAATCCACTCAACGTAATCACTTATTCTTGTACTACACCCCACATCTCCGAAATCAGAATTGCTTTTACCATCTGTTGCATAGACGTAAGAGTTTATACCGGCTAGTTTTTTGTCTATAAATAATCCGCCACCACTATCTCCAACAGCTATTAAAAATTCTAAAGTTGTTTTAGGTTCTGTATGAACAGAAAATGTTAGACAGTTATCGTTGATAGCATCAATAATATTTGATCCTGCTCGTCTTTTGTTATCGAAATTACTTGCAGTAGACCCACTATTAAAATCTCCATTAAAACCATAACCAGATATTCCGCACACCTTATCTACTTCATCCCTTTTTTCATACAAATCAGGATAGAAGTCTAGTTTTATAGGTCTTTGCAGTCTACCTAATGCTATATCATGTTTACCCATAATTTTTGTGTCATACTTTATATGAACGGCGCAGATAGCTACTGGATATGCTTTACCTTTGTATATCACATGCTGACTAATAGTATTTTGGACTACATGAGCAGCAGTTAATATATAATTTTCATTAATAACAACACATGATGCTCTAAATTGTGAGTTTAGTTGATCTCCCATAACCCCCATTATAGGCAACACACACTCATATTTTTCACCGTACTCTACATATTTTGAATCCGGTACAGCGGGGTCAATCGTGCCAGCCTGAACGCAAAACGGCGTAAAGACAAGAAGGATGGCTACAAGGTATTTCATCAAATACCCCTTTCATTTAAAGGGTTTTCTTTTTACCTTATTATAATACACCTTAGAATCTTCTATTACATTTATATTCCAACTTTTATAATTCATAAGGTGGCCGAATATAAAATGACAATATTTATCGCATAATGTAATTAAATTATCTGGATCTAATTCTTTTGACGGATCTAAATGAACGGGAACAATGTGATGAACTTCCGGCTTTTTACAAGAGCCACAAGCCTGACAACATGGTTGTTTTTCTATATGTTTTTTTCTAAGTGCTGACCAGCCGGGGCTTCTGACAGCATATCTAACTTCTTTTTTAAAAGGCCACATTCTACCAACCTAATGCTTGAGATATAATTGGGAACTGCTCCACAAAAATATCTTTACACCGATTTGCTATATCCATGTGTTCTTTTTGGGTTCCGTTTGCTGATCTAAGTTCTATGTAGTGCATCCACGATCTCACGCTACCACTCATATATAAACGAGTGGGGGTAGCTAAGGGTAAAATAAAACGAGCGCATTCTTTGGCTATTCCATCCTTTAGCATGTCATCATATATAGCTTTAGATTTTGCAAAATGTTGTCTCATCACAGTATTATATTTAATAATTATTTCTTGGTCTACATCGTCAATACTATTCTGTCTGTTTTTATTATCTTGTGATCTTAGTTTAGGTATTGGAATTTCTTCAGCTAAATGACTAGCATCAGCATATCTCTGACTAAATTCTTGGAAGGTAAAACTTCTATGTCTTAATATTTGTGCAGCAATACCTCTACTGGTATTGATTTCAAGAGTCATAAATGCCATTTCAAATATAGACCAGTGTTGATGATCTATACAATATTTTAATAGTCTAGATATGTTTTCGTTATCTTGATTATTAGGGTTAGACACTCTAGCACAATAGGCTATATTTTTTTCTGCGTCTGGAGTTACGCTAACCGTTTTTACTGTTTGTTTCATCTTTTTTCCACCATTTTACTAGTCTGTCCCACACAGGTTTGAAAAACCACAAAGCAATATAGGCTACTATAGCTTCTACAGCTTTTCCTATTATCGTACTCATAGTAATAGATTGTTTTTTAACTTCTTTATTCATCAGAAAAGTCCTTTATCCAAGTTATAAAGAATACTATCCTGAATAATATTAGCTAATTCTTGTTTAGCTTTTTGCTGATACTCTAAGTGTTTATTGTTTGTTATGTGGTTGTAGACATCTGTTGCTAAACTACTTACGCTAAATGCTATCCCACTAACAGCAACATCATTATCTGAAGTCCAATAGTAATCGTACTTGTTAGGATTAGCACTGTTTGTAGTTTTTTCTCTGACACAACTATACCCTTTCTCTTTAGCCCATTTTTTAATTAATGACCACTTCATTTTTTATAACTCCTAGTTTCAGGATCATATTCACTCATATCTTTATCATACATTTTCCATGCCTCCATGTGTTTAACAGCAACTAGTTGTGCTTCTTGTCTCAACTGTTGCAGCATTTGATGATTTATCAAATCATAAAGATCGTTGATATGGTCTTTGACCAACATAGGCATCGACATACTTGCTATAGATTCTTTAACTTCTGGCTGAACACAAGCATACTTTAAAGGTAGCTTGTCTTTCTTGCTCATTTGTTTATACGGCTTGGAGGTCATTCTTTAATCTTTCGTAAGACTGCAATCCTAATTCTAAATTAGAAATAAGTTTAAATAGTTCCATGCTTTGAGTATTATTAATATCATCAATGGTATCAAATTCTTCTATCATATATCTAATAATATATGCATAGTCAACTTTTTTCGTAAAGTCTCTAATTTCATTTTTAATATTTAAATAATTTAGTTCTTCTCGTTCTTTATCAGATAGTTTAGACATTTACCTTCTTTCTCTTATATAGATAACTACCACTAGAATCACACACTTCTAATATTCTGTCAAAATCTCTAAATAAATTATATCTAGCATCTTTAGCGGGTGCGTTCCACGTTGCTGCCTTATAAATATCCAACGTATCATTTTCAAGAAATGCGTGAACGCTATCACTGCCATGATCCGTCTTAATGATTTTAGTATATTTTTTATTAATCTTAAACCAAAAGTAGGTGGTCTTTTGATTCTTAGAGTATGCACCATGCTGCCTAGCAAATGCCTTATGCTCTAATACTTCACACCATTCTTCTACAAAATTAATATACTTTTCTTCTAACATATTATACACCGTTTACCTTTCCTAAGACTCGACCCCTTTGTGTTCTTCTGACATAACCTTTTCTTATCATATATGGTTCTACGCTATTCTCAATAGTCTCCATAGCAATTCCTGTTAGGCTTGACATCGCCTTCAGTCCTAACGGATTGCCTCGGTTTTGTTTTAATATATTTAAATACTTTTTGTCGTTTTCATCAAAACCATTTTCATCAATACCTTGCATAGTGAATATTTTCTCAACATCTTTTTCCTGCGGATAGTATGATGTGTAGCTTTTATACCATTGTAGTCTAGCATTTAAAATTCTAGGAGTACCTTTACTTCTCTTGGCTATGCTTAATAAATCATTATCGGATATATTAATATCTAAGCTATCACAATTCGACCTTGCTAGTTTTGCTAAGACATCTGAGGTATAAAAAGAAAGATGTTCTTTTATTGTAAAACGATCATAGAACGGTTGACTTAAACTACCACCGCTTGTAGTAGCACCCACAAGTGTAAATCTTGGAACATCAATACTTTCTGGATTGTTTTCAATCACCAAATCCATTTTAAAATCTTCCATAACAGGATAAAGAAATTCCTCAACTAATTTAGGCAGTCTGTGTATCTCGTCAATAAACAAAACTGAATTTAATGTTATACTCATAAGATAAGGTAATATACCTTTTATATTCCTAACATTAGCAGCATTGACTGTATACATACTCACACCAAGTTCAGAAGCTATAGCACTCGCTATGGTAGTCTTACCTAAACCGGGAGGCCCATCTATTAAAACATGAGGCATGGCAGTCGATGAGTTTTTACAACCGCATACAGAGATTCTCAAACGCTCTACAACGTCATCTTGCCCTACTATATCTTCAAATTTCTGTGGTCTTAGGTTCATTAATTGCTCCAAAATCAAAAATAATCTTTTTAACCAAATCTGATACGTTATCAATATTATACTTGATAGCGGCTTTTTCTGCAAGGGACAGTGCTTCTTCTTTCTCAAAGCCATAAGAAACTAAAGTTACAGCGCATCTTTGTACCACATCTAAAATTGGGCTGTCTGTTTGTGATGGTTGTGGCTGTTGTTTTGTTTTATTTTGCTTAGTATCTTGTTTAGCAAATAATAGCTTAACCTGAGCAACAGGCTTTGGCATAATTACAACATCGCAACTAAAACAAACTATCTTATATCTAGGGGTCTGATTTTCTTTCAGACTAATCCAATGCTCAGAACCGCAACTGTGGCAAATATATTTTAAATGAATATCTGCCTCTGCTGGTTTATTATTCTTCTGAATGTTCATCGTGTTTTTTTATCCAAAATACAAAGTCATTTTTTTCATTATCAAAAGCAGACTCTACCATTCCTTTAGAAACCAAATCTTTAACTATATTAGAAATCATTCTTCTGCTTAGTTGATTTAAAAATAGATCATAATCATCTTCTTCTATCTTAAAATAAATTTCATTCTTTGTAACTACCCTGACTAAAAATGGTTTAATAATATTCTTACACTCACTGTAAGGCAATAGAGAGTCCATTTCTGCATCGTCTACTTTTATACTATCTACCTTTTTTAAGAAATCTTTATCTGTTAGATGTTCGTTTTCGTCATCAAAATTATGATATACTATTCTTCTGCTGAAGTCTATTAGTTTTTTTACATTTGCTATTTCTAGCCATTTTTTTTTCATGCGTATGGCCTTAATTTAATATAGTGTGTAATCCTTTATAATATTCTGGTTGTTTTAAATAATGTGCTGCATGTTGTGCAATATGGTTTTTATAACTGTCATTAATTTTATCACAAATAAAATACTTTGCTTTCCAAATAGCTTCATCGTAATGATTGCTCCCAAGATACATGAAGTATACTTGCTTCGATGTATCGTTGGGAGTCGAATCACTCACAGGATTTTTAGGGTTGACTACCCAAGTATTCTCGCCCTCTTGAACAATATCGTCTAATGCTTGCTTTAGCCATTTCTCCCAAGCCTCTAGATTGAATTTATAATTCCATGATGATTCATCTGGATAGTAATTATATTCATCATCATCATAATCTTCATGTTCAGGGTCATACATAGTTTTACCTCCGAGGGCCACAAGGCAGGAGACTATTGCCCTGTGACCCTCACTCCATTAATAATCAGTATACTCATCAAAAAAGTCTTGTGAAGGGTCACTGTCATCATCATCTTCAAACTGATCCCAGTAATCTTCATCGTATTCATCATACACTGAAGAGTACTCTTCTTCATCAACATAAGAATCTGCCTCAAATTCAGCCTTATAAAGAGGCTTAGGCAATTCGCCTTGAGAAAGACCGACTACTTCATATTTGCAAGTGCGAAGTTTTTCGCAGTCACAATCGCTAGGAACACTGACAACATCTTGGGGATTGATTTTAACAATCACAATATTGTCACCAGCATCTACGCTACCGTAATTAGCTACATAGTTTAATGCTCCAGCATGAAGCCCTTGTGAGCATCCAACCTTACGGTTGTCATCTACCTTTGCTCTACGCATCTCGCAGACCTGACCAACACTGTTGTCAAACGTACCTCTCCACTTATCCTTGAAGTCGCTACGGACTGCTTTATATGCAAGGAAGCATCCATCTTCAGTGACAGGTAGGTTCTCATGCTCCAAGAAATCATAGAGTTCTTGTTGACTCTGCATACTTGGATTTTCCATAAGATTTTCCAAGAACTTTACAAGAGGCTCGAAAGGCAAACCCTTGCTCATAAATTCTAGGATTCTCTTGCTGATGCTACCGTGAACTTCTTCACCTTCAAACATCACCTTGCCATTCTGGATTGTTACTTGTCCTTGACTAAAAGTAGCAACCGCCTTTTCAATGTCTACCAATTCTAGCAACTCATCTTCTGTTGCTGTCGGTAGTGCTTCCAGAATCACCTTGTAATTAGTATGATCTGGAATTACTTGGTGAGCCTTGTTTTTTAAGATCACCGTTAAGTTACCATCAACCCACATAAAAGGAACACTCAT
>MDTA01042373.1_pt1 | contig 10289 bp, 8 predicted proteins | sample 811151 | NCBI WGS metagenome assembly MDTA01 (sample SAMN05326648, study PRJNA326480) | marine metagenome | isolation source: seawater | place: Indian Ocean: South | collected 2010 | reverse complement strand
GTTTCGCCATTAATCACTCGTTCTGAGACGCAACCAATATTTTGGACTACTGCCGGTAGACCAATCGCCTGAGCCTCACCCACTGCAAGACAGTAGGTCTCACCAGGATCACCGCGATAGAGCATCACACGAAATCCGGCGAGTGCCTTGGCAAGGTTTGCCTTTGAAAGTGGTTTACGAAGCACGACACCTTGTTCCGACATTCCAGCCGCGCGATTAAGCACCTCATTCATTGCCCCTGACCGTGCATCACCGTGAGCACCATAGGTTTTAGGACTAGAGAAAACATGAAGCTGAGCTGCCGAAACCCCAGGTTTAATCTCTGACGCCCATAAATCTAGAAGCCAATCCAACGATCGCAGCGGGCTTGATGTGAAAGCAACATGCGGTGGTGGAGGTATTGCGGAAATCTTAGCATTGAGGAATGCGTCCGATATACCATATGGAATCGTTGTAAGGCCGCCGTTGGGCATTAGAGGCGCAATTGATTTTGAGTGGAATTTAGAGGAGAAAACGATTATCGGCTTCCACCGAAGTAGTTTCCGCCAATAGCGCCATTTATTCAAATATTGGGCGGGGTTATGGATCCAGAACACCCGGGATCGTGCCTTTGGTACCAATTGGATAAGCTTGTGGCCTCGGTTTGCGATATATAAGTCAGCGATGTCCGGAACATGGTCATCCAAAGGTTGCCACGTAACACCATTTCTCTCCATCGGCATTTTACACCTGTTATGGACAAAGACATCATGACCGCGCTTTGCCAGTGCCTCCGCAAGCGACACAAAAGCCGTCTCCGCACCGCCAAGTGGCCCCTGGAGCAGCGTGTCGCCATCAAAAGCTATACCGTCATCTGCCATTCGAATAACAGCCACTAATCACCCTCCAACTCGGCCTTAATAAACGACAGAATCGGATAAAGTCCGGCAAACAGGGAAATCAGAAGGCCATACTTACCTTCACGATAGCCCCGGCGTGTCACGTAGCATTTCCAAAATCTGGTAAAAAAACGACGTATATTACCTGCATAAGAGCCGCCATCACCATGTTCACGAATATCCTTCGCCCGGGCGGATGTGTACGAATCAAGTCTTCGGAGCATGTCAGAAATATCACGGTCCACATAATGGTTTAGTCGGTGAGTCAATGTCGGTCCTTCCCGACCCCTAAGATCAAGTGCGGGATGCAACCGTTGTCGACCCCAACGCTTGACGCTTTTGCGAAACAGTCCCGGGTACTGGGATTTTCCCCAAGAGCCGCCCCAACCATACCTTACCAGGCGGTTTCCAATATAATTGTCAACAGGAATTCCATGCCAATCATACGAACTACTCTCAGCGACGCGACGTATTTCGGCCCCGAGTGGTCCCGGGACCCGTTCATCGGCATCAATTTCAAAAATCCAGTCCCCGCAACAGGCGTCAATGGCAGCATTGCGGCGATCGCCTTCCAACTGCCAATCCCCATTAATTACTCGATTGGTGAATTGGGTAGCGATATCTCGAGAGCCATCTGTACAATCGTCAAGAAGAACTACAATTTCATCAGCGAAGTTCAACGTGGAGAGGCAATCCTCGAGTTGTGTTTCCTCATTTCGGATTGAGATTACGGCAGACAAGACGCATTTTTTTGCGGACATGTGCCGATTTATAGCCCCAAGACTAGATAATTCCATGGGAAAGCTCTAATAAATTGAAAAATAGGTCCTTAAATGAGCACAAAAATTCAAATTCCCCTTAATAAACGAGGCATAGTATCGGTATCTGGCGAAGATACTCGAGAATTTTTGCAGGGCCTCATTACCAATGATATCGAGAAGGTCTCCGAAACCCAAACAATTTACGCCGCTCTATTGACACCTCAGGGGAAACTTTTGCACGACTTTTTCATCGTCAAATATAAAAACCTATTCCTGCTGGAATGCGAGAATGCTGGAATACCAAACCTCATTAGTCGATTAAGCACGTACCGACTGCGGGCAAAGGTCAACATCACCGACGAAACAAACAAGTTCGCGGTAAGCGCCTCGTTCAAACCTGACAGCGAAGAGCTCTTGGGAAAAGTTGGTTCAACAGCGATCCTATCAGACGGGGTATCTTTCATTGATCCGCGACATAAGGCCCTTGGCGAGCGTACGATCCGATTGATTGACGGGAACAAGTCGCTCGAGTCGGGCGTGACAGTGCTTAATAAAAACTTGGAAGCATATGAAACTCTTAGGATCATGCTTGGCGTTCCGGACAGCTTTATTGATTTAGTACCAGAAAAATCGATGCCGCTTGAAGTCGGTTTCGATGAACTAAATGGCGTCGACTTTGAGAAGGGTTGTTATGTTGGGCAAGAAGTGACTGCACGCATGAAGCACCGCAATCTCGTGAAAAGGCGGTTGTTTCCGATCGAGTTCGACGGCGCCCTCTCACCGGGCGCGGTAGTGAAGGGGGGCGAAATTGATGTCGGAACGATATATTCGGTCATGAGTGGGCGCGGGCTTGCTCTCTTACGGCTCGAGGCCGTCACTAAAGACCGATTGTGGGCGGACGGTATACAGATCAAACCACGTAAGCCGGGCTGGATGACCGTCTGACCGGAATTATCCTCTGAGCCGAAGCGCTGCCTGGGCCGCTGCAAGCTTAGCAATAGGGACCCTGAAGGGCGAACAGGAAACATAGTCCAATCCAATATCAGCACAAAAATTCACTGAAGTAGGATCGCCCCCATGCTCGCCGCAAATACCAAGCTTTATGCCGGGACGGGTCTTACGTCCGCGATCCGCGCCGATCTTCACCAATTCGCCCACACCACCAACATCGATAGTTACGAACGGATCGGTCTCAAAAATCCCACGTCGTTCATATTCTTTTAGCAAACCACCGGTGTCATCGCGCGATAGACCGAAAGTTGTTTGCGTGAGATCATTAGTCCCAAAAGAGAAGAATTCAGCACCTTCAGCTATCTCACCCGCGCACAACGCGGCACGAGGGAGCTCTATCATAGTACCCACTAAATATTGCACCTCTGATCCAGTCTCCTGAAAGACCGTCGCCGCAACCTCATCAATACGTTCACGAAGTAAGTCAAACTCCATCTTATCAGATACTAGTGGGATCATTACCTCGGGCTCAACTGGTGCATCAGCGTATTTCGAAGCCTCAACCGCGGCCTCGAAAATGGCCCGAGCTTGCATTTCTGTAATTTCCGGATACGTGACACCTAAACGACAACCGCGATGCCCAAGCATCGGATTAGCCTCTGCCAGTTCGACCGCACGTACTCGCAGATCCTCTACAGAAACGCCGGAAGCCATCGCAACCTGTTGCATTTCCTCCGAAGTGTGCGGCAAAAATTCATGTAGCGGTGGGTCAAGAAGACGGATTGTTACCGGCTTGCCCGCCATTATTCGAAAAAGTTCGATAAAATCCTGGCGTTGCATAGGCAGAATTTTATCAAGCGCTTTGCGCCGACCCTCCTCATCTTGGGCAAGTATCATCTCGCGAACGGCGACAATACGCTCGGCATCGAAGAACATATGTTCAGTGCGACACAAGCCGATACCCTCTGCGCCAAAATCGACTGCCGTCTTTGCATCAAGCGGGTTCTCTGCATTTGTTCGAACCTTTAGATCACGCACCTCATCTACCCAAGCCATGAGCGTGGCGAAATCCCCTGATAATTCGGGATGTAATGTCGGAACCTCCCCAATCATCACTTCTCCCGAACTACCGTCAATAGTTAACATGTCTCCAGCAGAGATCTGACGTCCGGTAACTGTCAGCGTTTGGGTTTCATAATCTATGCGTAAATCACCAGCGCCGGACACGCATGGGCGGCCCATGCCACGCGCAACGACCGCCGCGTGGCTGGTCATTCCGCCACGGCTTGTCAGGATGCCCTCCGCTGCATGCATCCCGTGTATATCCTCCGGACTAGTTTCAATCCTCACAAGGATCACCTTCTCCCCATCCGCTGTTCGGGACTCGGCCTCGTCCGATGAAAACACCACAGTGCCGGATGCGGCACCTGGTGATGCAGGGAGACCGCGTGTCAGCAAGTCGCGTGTTGCATTCGGATCCAAAGTCGGATGCAAAAGCTGGTCGAGAGATTCTGGATCGACCCGAGATATTGCCTCTTTCTGATTTATGAGCCCCTCATCAACCATATCGCAGGCAATTTTAAGAGCAGCTTTGGCTGTGCGTTTTCCCGAACGGGTTTGCAACATCCACAGCTTGTTCTGCTGGACTGTAAACTCAATATCCTGCATGTCACGGTAGTGTTTTTCGAGTTTAAGTCGCACATCGTTTAATTGCTGAAAAACCTCAGGCATAACCTCTTCCATTGCGGGAAGATCGGATCCGTGCTCTTCCTTTCCTGAGACCGTGAGATGCTGAGGCGTACGAATGCCGGCGACCACATCTTCGCCTTGGGCATTGACAAGATATTCGCCATAAAACGCATTACGACCATCAGATGGATCGCGTGTAAATGCCACCCCTGTCGCACAGTCATCTCCCATATTACCGAATACCATCGCCTGCACATTGACAGCGGTACCCCAATCCTCCGGAATATTATGGAGCCGACGATAAGTATTAGCGCGGTCATTTTGCCAACTACCGAATACCGCAGTAACAGCTCCCCAGAGTTGCTCGCGTGGATCTTGTGGAAAGGGATTGCCGGTCTCATCTTCGATCCGTTCCTTAAACCCGGTTACAACGGCCTTCCAATCATCGGCGCCAAGATCTGTATCGAGTGCAGCACCCTTCATCATTTTCTGGGTATCGATAATTTCTTCAAAATTATCGTGCTCAACGCCCAGCACAACATCACCATACATCTGTAAAAAACGTCTATAGGAGTCCCAGGCAAATCGTGCATCTCCACTTTTCGCGGCTAACCCTTTGACCGTGATGTCGTTTAAACCAAGGTTCAATACTGTATCCATCATGCCAGGCATCGAGACTCGAGCGCCAGAGCGCACCGAGATAAGCAGTGGATCCCGAGGATCACCGAATTTAGCACCAACGTTTTCCTCGACGAATGCCAGCGCGTTTTCAACATGATTAGAAAGCTCTTCTGGATAAATTTCCCCAGCATCGTAATAAGCAGTGCAGAGTTCTGTGGTGATGGTAAAGCCCGGCGGTACAGGTAATCCCAATGACGACATCTCAGCAAGGTTTGCACCCTTGCCGCCTAGCAAATTTTTCATGTCGGCACTGCCCTCTGCGCTACCGCCACCAAATCTATAAACCCATTGCCTAGTAGTCATGTTCTTAGCCTTCTATACAGGAAAAATCGGCAATTTGGCCGAGAGTGTTCCGAAACTGCGACAAAAGTAAGAGACGATTTGCGCGAAGATCCGCATCATCCGCATTGACAGTTACCTTGTCGAAGAAAAAATCAATGTACCTGCGCAACGATGCCATCGCTTCCATTGCATCGATATATCTTTCTTCGCAAATGGCCTCCTTTGCCCTAGTGGAGGATTTCAAGAGCGCATCAAAAAGCGCACGCTCTTCATCTTGGAGAAGTTTATCGACCGCCACTTCGCCATCGAGTGAGACATTTTCCCTTTTTTCCTCAATTGCAACGATATTCGAAGCACGTTTGTAAGCAGCGAGCAGGTTTTCGCCTTCCTCACTTGCGAGGAAACGAGACAGTGCGTCTACACGTGCTATAAAACGAACAAGATCGTCCTCTCCGTCGAGAGAGAAAACTGACTCTACGTGGTCATGGCGGATGCCTCTCTCACGCAGATAGACCTTAAGTCGGTCGGCCAAAAATCCCATTAATTCGTCTTGTACTTTCTCGGGTCGCTGATCAGTCGGTTGTTTTTTCTCAAATTCTGTAACCGTTTCATCGTAGAATCTATAGGCTTTCATTATCACTTCTAGTAGCGAGAGCCTGAGGTGATTATCCAGGATAAGTCGGATAATGCCCAATGCAGCTCGGCGCAGCGCGTAAGGGTCACGCGATCCACTAGGGGTTTCACCGATAGCAAAAAAACCAACTAGGGTATCGATCTTATCTGCTAAAGCAACCGCTACCGACACTGGTTTTGAGGGGCAATCGTCCCCTGGCCCAACAGGGGCGTAGTGTTCAGCTATAGCGTTTGCAACGGTCTCCTCCTCGCCATCGTTGAGTGCATAATATCGACCCATCACACCCTGCAACTCGGGAAACTCGTACACCATTTCACTCACAAGATCTGACTTCGCGAGCTGAGCAGCCCGCCTCGCGTCTTCAACGCCGCAATTAGGGATATGTGCCGCCAGCTCTCCAGCAAGTGCTGTCAATCTCTCGATTTTATGCGCCATGTTGCCGAGTTTCGCGTGAAATACACTTTCAGCCAGGTATGGTATCCGACTGACCAACGTTGTTTTGCGATCTTGGTCCCAAAAAAATTTGGCGTCCGATAGACGCGCCCTTAAGACACGTTCGTTACCTGCAATGATGGCAGCCCCACCATCTCTAGCCTCGGTATTCGCCACCATTACAAATCGGGGAGCAAGTGAGCCATCTAGGTTCAAAAGGGAAAAATATTTCTGATGTGCACGCATTGAGGTAATCAAAACCTCTTCAGGCACAACCATAAAGCTGGCGTCGATGCGCCCCGTTTTTATTACTGGCCACTCAACAAGCCCAGCGACCTCTTCAAGCAAACTGTTATCCTCACGCAACCTTAGTCCTTCATCCGCTGCAACCTTTTCCACACCTTCCAGAATAATGGCCTTCCGCTCTTCACGATCGAGGATTACATATGCGTTCCGAAGTTTTGTCTCGTATTCTATGAAATTAGTAACCGTAAACGTTTCTGGTGCCAGAAAGCGGTGCCCTGATGTGATATTGCCACATGGGATCCCATTACGCGTCTCGACGGCAAGTTCTCGACCACCGAAAAGGCACATTAGACGCTGTAATGGTCTAACCCATCGCGTTTGGCCATCCCCCCAACGCATAGATTTCTGCCATGGAAATTTAGCAATTACCTCAGATATTAAACTTGGGAGAAGGGATGCGGTCTCACGACCCTTCTTTTCAACCACAGAGAACAGAAAAGTTCCTTTTTCCGTTACTCGTTCCTGACATTCAGCGCGAGTCAGGCCATTTGCTCTCAAAAAACCCTCAATGGCTTTTTTCGGGGCATCAGCCCTGGGACCACGTTTTTCCTCAGAGAGGTCGGGTTGTCGCTTTGGTATGTCATCGACCACTAATGCTAATCGGCGCGGAGTAACAAACGTGCGTATGTCGCCATGTGCAAGCCCAAGATCCTTGAGACCAGCGGCCACCAATTGTGCTAGGTCTTTTGCCGCTTTAGCTTGCATTCTTGCAGGGAGTTCCTCGGAGAATAGCTCCAGCAAAAGTTCAGGCATCGCTATTCCACCGCCTCCCTCGACTGATTCATCCCCAGCCAACCTTCGCAACAACCCTTCGCCATAGCGCGCACACGGCCAATGTAAGAGGCGCGTTCAGTAACGCTTATAGCGTTTCTGGCGTCTAGCAGATTAAAAACATGACTAGCCTTAATACACTGATCATAGGCTGGCAGCGCCAGATTTTCAGCAAGAAGCGTCTGACATTCGGTCTCAGCGAGATCAAACTGACGAAACAGTTTACTTGTATCTGCATGCTCAAAATTGTAAGCAGAAAATTCTTTTTCTGCGCGGAGGAATATATCACCATATGATACCCCTGCGCCGTTATAATCGAGATCATAAACGTTCTCGACACCTTGGATATACATAGCGAGTCGTTCTAGCCCGTAGGTAAGCTCTACTGCAACAGGATCACACTCTATGCCTCCAACCTGCTGAAAATATGTGAACTGAGTCACCTCCATGCCGTCGCACCAAACCTCCCACCCCAAACCGGCTGCACCCAGTGTCGGACTTTCCCAGTCATCTTCTACGAACCGAATATCATGATAATCAGGATCAACACCTAGTAGTCGAAGACTATCAAGGTATAGGTCCTGGCTATTTAATGGCGACGGCTTCAAGATGACTTGATACTGGTAGTAATGCTGAAGTCGGTTTGGGTTTTCGCCGTAACGCCCGTCTGTTGGCCTCCTTGAGGGTTGGACATAAGCAGCCTTCCACGGATCCGGCCCGAGAGCACGTAACGTGGTAGCCGGGTGGAACGTCCCGGCGCCAACCTCTATGTCGTAGGGTTGCAGAATCAAACACCCTTGGCGCGACCAGTACGCGTGAAGCGCTAAGATCAACGACTGAAAGGATGTGTCGGCAGCGTCGGTCTGCGACATAGTGAAAAGCTCGGATCCAGAAAATGATGTTGCGCCGCAAGTTAGGGGCGCCGCGCTGCCGGGTCAACGACTCCCTGCGGGTCAAAAACTTATTATGCTCTTGCAAAATGCTAAGCCGAAAAATTTTCAGGCAGTGCGACTTCCATTGAAACACTTTTTTTACCAGGCTGTCCCTGGTCTTTCACCTAAGAGTCGTCGATACAAAAAAGACAAATTCTGTGAAATACAAAATTAAAGTTATAACCCGACCATGAGTTTTCAACAGCGGAAATATACCATCGAGAGATTTGAAATACGCATAAAAATGTTTGATGTTGACGCCCGGTAATTTCTCTAAACGGCGCAATAAGCGACCAGCCAACACGTCGGTCACCACAACCTAAGACCGAATTTCTCTCGACCCAAATGTGTGTGTTTTCTTTTATTATGAGATGTCCATTCGTGAGACAAACTCTTCTTTGCTAATCACACCAGTTTCCCCAGTCTCTTGGAAAGCTTGTATTCGCCGCTCGTCGTGAATGCTTTGGTAAAACCCACAAGACGCACAGACATCGTTGAATCGGCCGGCGTCTTGGTCCTCTATCAGCTTTAACCATTTTTTATTTCGTGACGAGATAATATCGCTTAGTTGCTGAAAACGCAGATCGCCAAGAGTTAACGTGCCGCGCGGATCTCGGCATGCGCAGGCATTAACTTTACCGGTGGCCGTAACCTGGAGGCTATCGAATGGCAAACCGCAAGGACCCTTTCGGTAGAGATGATGTCCTTCCGTAAGATCCATTTGTATTCCCGCTATATCCTCCTGTGTTACATCGCCTCCCCAATTATCAACAAGTGAGCTGCTGCTGACCTTGACACCGTTAGCATATAATCGTCGCACGATACTCAATAGTTCGTTACCGGGCTCGCTTTCCAGACTGAATGACCGGTATGTTCTAAAGGCAATTCCGATTTCCATATGTTTTGGCTTCGATTTCAGACACTGCTCTAATGTTCTAAGATTGCGAGCCAGCCGATTGAACTGCGCTTCACCTCGGCCTGTAATGTTACGGAAACTATCGAGATCATGCCCATAAAGACTGATTTCAGCATATCGGCATTTTTTCATTGTCAACAGTGCCGAGATCATCGGTTCGTCGGCACCAACAAAATTTGTGTAAAAAGCAAAAGACTTTATCCTACTAGCCTCAATATAGTGCATCCGTGGTATTATGTTTTTATCCATAAACACATCGCCATTTATTGGAGTTAAAACAATTTCTCTGATACCTAGGTGGCTGGCCTGATCTATACTCTTACGAAATAAACTTTCTTCCATAACAGCCCGCGCATGCAGGTTTTTGGGGTATGTGCAAAATTTACAAGCTAAATTGCAAAAACTAACTGGTTCTATAAAGAGCCTCTTGAGAGGAAGTGGGACAAATGTCCTACCCATTAATCTATTCTTATTAATAGTGTAAAATGCGAAGGCATATCGCTTTGTCCTTCTAAGCACGTTTCTAAATCGATCAAGCATGATACTTCCGGTTTGAGATGAACCTCTCTGTAGAAAACCAGCAACCGCGAACTTGCAAATAAAACAGAAACGTCAACGTACGAACACCGTCAATATAGACAATCCTCGCGACCGCAGTTCTCTTTTATAGCTACAAAAGTCCCGCAAATATTACATGATATCATCTCTTCGGGATCAGCCTGTTTGTTAATAGCGTAATTCTTGTCTTTCTTTAGATTTCTGCGACTGAATACATTGAAACTAACTAGAATCGCACCAATAAAAAGCACTAAAACAATTATTTTAAGGAGCATAGTTTTGCCTTTAAAGTCCGTAACGTTTCCACAGGCTCCAGTCATCCAACGCCCATACTAGGTGAGAGGGATCGATTGCCAACGTCCTACCCATACGCAAGCGGCTCAGAAGACCACGACGCAGTTCAGCGAACTGGAATTTCACCTTTGCACCATAGCGACGTTTCATCTCTGACCGCATATCCGCAAGGCCATCAATCAACCCTATCTCAAGTGCTTGATT
>MDTA01197190.1_pt1 | contig 10290 bp, 11 predicted proteins | sample 811151 | NCBI WGS metagenome assembly MDTA01 (sample SAMN05326648, study PRJNA326480) | marine metagenome | isolation source: seawater | place: Indian Ocean: South | collected 2010 | reverse complement strand
GCTCCGATGTGTTCCGGACTCTCCAGACGAACCCCGACAGCTCCGCAGCGCAACGACGCCTCAGCCATAGCAGCGATCACCTGGGAATCACGCATGGGGGAACCCTGGGGTGCCTGCACCGAAACGATCAGTCCCTGATCAAGTCGTTCAGTCGTTGGGATCATCTGCGATCAGGAGGCCTTCGGAAGGCTGTCATCACCGTTCACCAGCCATCGCCGCAGCGATCGAGGCGTGCTCAGCGGCGGTGCCTTGAACTCCTGCGAATCGTCAGCTGGGTCGTCGATCGAGGTGGTCGGATCGTCGAGAGCTCGGCTCACCTCGCTGAGTGATTGACGCAGTCCATGGGTCAACCGCTCGAATCGACCAGGCTGATCGAGTCCAGGCTCAACCTCCTCAACCGAATCGACAGACGAAAACTCCGGCAGAGAGTCCACACCGAACCGATGAACCCACTGGCTGCGTAAAAGCAGCAATCGACTCTGATCATCGGCCGCATGGGCGGCCTTCATCTGGTCGGCCAGAAGGGTCTGACGCTGGGACGGAGACTGGAACGAGGAGGTGAGCACGGGTCAGGACAGCTTGCGGTTGAGCAAAGGGCGAATCAGAAGGAAGAGTCCAACGGTGAGGGCGACCAGGATGCTGAGACAGCCGAAACCGGTCACATCGCCGTAGGGAGCCTCCACAAGAACGGCTGAAAGATCCAATGGACCGCGATAGGCAGCACGTATGGGTTCAATCGCGAAGGTAAGGGGATTCAAAGCCGCAAGCCAGCCCAGCCAGGACGGCATGAACGACAGCGGGGCCAGGGCTGTGCTGGCGAACAACAGCGGCAGGTTGGCCACGAAGATGACAGCGATCAGCTCGATGTGCCCCGGCAGCGCGAAGGCCAGACCGAGGCTCAGGGCGGTGACCGCGAACACCAACAGCAGCAGAGTCAGCAGCACCAGGACAAGACCAGCACCGCCGGGCCAGCCGTAGCCCAGGGCTGCAGCCGTCAGCATGATGGCGAGGCTCTGCAGCAGACTCAGGGCGGTGATGTAGATCACCGAGGCCAGCACGATCGAACTGCGACTACGCAAAGGGGCTACCAGCAGACGATTGAGAAAACCGAACTCCCGATCGAACATCACCGGAAGTCCGGCATTCAAGGCACCACTGAAGGCGGTGAAGACGATCACGCCTGCTCCGAGAAATCTCCCGTAGCTCATTCCCCCAGGCAGCAGGCCCTCCGGTGCATTGGCGAACAGGGCACCGAAGAGGATCAACCAGATCAAGGGTTGAAGAATGCCGGCGATCAGCGTGGACGGACGACGCAGCAACTGCAGAAACAGTCGACGCGTCAGTGCCACGGTCTCCTGAATCAGCTCGGCAAAAGCGCCGCGGTCGTTGGCGAGGGAAGGCAGGGCAGACGGAGTCATGAGAATTGGCTCACTCAACGCATGGACTGGCGCTTTTCCTGTTTGAGGTCGCGCTGACCGGCCAGGGCCAGCTCCGCATCCATCAGGGTTCGGCCTGTGGCCTGAAGGTAGACGTCATCAAGGCTGGGACGGCTTTGCGCAAGGGCAAAAACCGGCAACCCTTCATGATCCAGACATTGCCGCACGCGATTGATCACGGCTTCCTCATCGATCACGAGATTGAGCGAAAACCCCTGGGCCCGGTTCACCACCACCTGACGGACTCCATCCACCGGTTGCAGCAACTGACAGACCCGATCGGCTTCAGAGGCATCACTGAATTCCCGTACGCGCAGGGTGACGCGATCGCCACCAAGCTGCTGTTTCAGTCCATCTGGAGTGCCTTCTGCGATCACGCGCCCGGAATCAATGATTGCCATGCGATCAGCCAGGGCCTCGACCTCCTCGAGGTAATGGCTGCTGAGCAGCACACTGGTGCCCTGACTGACGAGCTGACGCAGGAGATCCCAGATGGCAGACCGGCTCTCGATATCAAGGCCGACGGTCGGTTCATCCAACACAAGAAGGCGGGGTCGGTGCAGCAGACCTGCCGCCAGATCAAGCCGGCGACGCATGCCACCGGAATAGGTCCCGCAGCGGCGATCCACCCAAGGCTCCATGGCCAACCGCTCGATCAGTTCCGCCATCCGCTGATCACGAATGCTGCGTGGCAAGTGATAGAGATCTCCCTGAAGCTGGAGCAGCTCACGGCCTGTGAGGATTTTGTCGATGGCCACCTCCTGGGCCACGTAGCCAAGTTGCCGGCGTACCGCTCTGGGATCCGTCAAAGCGTCGAGACCGGCCACCTGGACGGATCCCGAGTCGGGTTCAAGCAGCGTGGCCAGGATGCGAAGTGTCGAGGTCTTGCCAGCGCCATTCGGACCCAGCAAGCCATAGAGGCAGGCCTCAGGAACGTCCAGGTTGAGGTCGTCGAGCGCCACAACAGTGCCGTAAGCCTTGTGCAGGTGCCGAAGTTCAATCAGAGGCATTGCACAGCCAAGCCAGAGACGGAATCTAAGGACCGATCAGACGATCGGCAGGCGCTGCAGACCGAACATCACCTGTTGATCAAAGCTTGAGGCGAGATCGGTGCGGCTGAGCATCAGCAACAGACAGATGCCGAATAGATAGAGAATCGACCATCGAAACAGTCCCTTGGCAGCCGTCAGGCTGTCGGGATCCATCGACAGGCGCTGGACCATCTGAATCAAACGGCCATTGAAGGGAAGCAGCATCATTCCGTAGAACACACCCCCCGTAGGCAGGGCCAGAACACCGAACCCGCTCAGCAGCACCGTGGCCCAGCCGTAGCGACGGATTGCCCTTGCTGTGACCACGGGGCCCTTGACCACCGGCAGCATCGGAATGCCGACAGCTCGGTAGTCCTCCCGAAGCAACAGCGCCAGCGCCCAGAAATGAGCGGGTGTCCAGACCATGACGAGCGCGAACAGCCACCATCCACCCAGGCCCACATGACCGGTCGCCGCAGCAGCTCCCACGAGGGGAGGAATGGCCCCTGCAACGCCGCCGATGACGATGTTCTGCGTTGTCCGGGGCTTGAGAAGGGCGGTGTACAGCAGCACATAGCTGCAGAGCCCAAGCAGAGACAAGCCGGCGGCCAGGCAGTTCACACCGCTCACCAACAGCATGGCCGCCGCCAGGGTGCAGGCGATGGCACCGATGAACGCGCTTGTGGGGGACAAACGTCCCGATGGAAGGGCTCGGCCGCTGGTGCGCTTCATGCGGCCATCAAGATCCTGCTCCCAGAGACAGTTCAAGACTCCAGCTGCGGCAGAGGCCAGGGCCCCGCCACCCAGGGTGCAGACCAGACGGGGGGATGACAGGGGCCAACCCTCGGTGAGCGCCATACCACCGAGGGTGGTGGCCAGAAGCAGAGGAATCAGCCTTGGCTTGGCCACTTCAAGCCAGGGGGGAAGCTTGACGCGCTTCCTCGAGGGAACAACCTGATCGCGCGTGGGCAGGACAGCGGAGATGGCTTCAGCCATGACAGGGCTCCAGAGAAGAGTCGTTGAGAGCGACAGGACAGGGGACAGCAGCAACCGACGGGGGGCAGCGCACCAACAACGCCGCCAGAACACCCACCAGCAGTGCCGCCACCAGCTGATGGGCCACCGTGACCAGCGGCTGATCCAGACCGAGTCGGAGCGTGGTGATGCCGAGGCTGACCTGAATGGCCACAAGCAGAACCGCTGCAAGCAGAAGCGGCCACTGACGGCGGCTCCACCCACCGGCCAGCAACGCCACAACCACGAACAGAAGCACCACACCGGCGACGGGCGTTGCTGCAGAGCGATGCCAGAGCAGCCAGCGACAGGCATCACCGCCCGCAAGGCAGCGCTGAGCAGCCCAGGAGGTGGCCATGCGAGCTCCGAGGAGGCATTGACTCAGCACCCCACAGAGGGCCAAGGCCGACAACGGACGCCACCACCAGGGGGCCTGACCTTCGCCGGACTGCAGTAAACGCTGCGTGAATCCGCTGAGCAGGGCCACAAGCGTCAGCGCCAGAGCCAGATGAGCCGTGACGACTGCCGATGGCAGCAGCTGCAGCACCGTCAACGCCCCGAGACCGCCCTGGAGAGCGACCAGCAGCACCAACAATCCGCTCATCCAGGGGAGCCAACGGGGCAGCGATCGCCTCCAGACGACGGAGACAACGGCCATAACCACCAAAGCGACACCGATGACGAAGGCGTCAAGGCGATGAAACCACTCCAGAAACACCTGAAGGTTCATCTGACGACCAGGCAGGAACGTCCCGTAGCAAAGGGGCCAATCCGGACAGGCCAGACCAGCCTCCATGACACGGGTGGCCCCTCCGATCACCACAAGCGCGATCACAGCGACAACGAGGTGTGCCGCGAGACGTCCAAGACGGCGCCGCATTGGAGTCGTGGAAGAGAACATCATCGACCGTTCGTCTCGAGGGCTTGCGAAAGCCTGATCGGAACGTAGCGATGGCTGTTTGAACGTCACCTTGTGTGGACGTCTGCAACACCCTCAGCCCGTCAAAGGTGCACCTTTGCTGACACAAGCAGCGCCTTAAGAAACAATCCATGGAGATACAGAACTGGCTCCATACGCTGAAAAAGAGTTGGGTGCTGGAGCCATGCAAATCCCATCAGCCATCGTCACTCTTGTGATCGGGATGCTCCTTGCATTGGGAGGGCTTTGGGTCGGCCAGAACATCAATCTTCTTCCAGTGGATGCCAGCGTGAACGCGCCGATTTACGACGAGCTCTTTCAGGTTCTGTTCACAATCGGAACCATCCTATTTTTGGGCATCGTTGGGCTTCTGGTGTACAGCCTGATCCGTTTTCGTCGCCGAAGCGATCAACTCGGTGACGGAATCGCCATCGAAGGCAATCTCCCCCTTGAGATTTTCTGGACCGCTGTTCCAGCGGTCGTTGTGCTCTTCGTGGGCCTCTACAGCTACGACATTTACGACCGGATGGGTGGAATGGTGCCGCTGGCTCATGACCACATGGCAGGGGCCCATGAACAGCGCATCTGGGGAGGCATCAGCTCCGGCACAACTCTCACCGAAGGCACCGCAGCAACCGCACTGCCCATCGATGTGACCGCGATGCAATTTGCCTTTCTCTTTCATTACCCCGAGGGCGACATCACAGCTGGAGAGCTGCATGTGCCGGCGAATCGGCCAGTCACCCTGCACATGGAAGCGAAGGATGTGATTCATGCCTTCTGGGTGCCTGAATTTCGTCTCAAGCAGGACGTGATCCCAGGACAACCAACTCAGCTGAGCTTCACGGCCACGCGACCCGGTCGATACCCAATCGTCTGTGCAGAACTCTGTGGTCCATATCACGGCGGCATGCGTTCGACGGTGGTTGTCGACGAACCAGACGAATGGGATTCCTGGTTCAGCAGCAACGCCAAAACGGAAGACACCACCACAACCTGATGCGATGACTGTTGCCATCCCACCCCAGACCAGCGCGTCCGGCCCACGGCTTCAACCCACCGGCTGGCTTCGCTACTTCAGCTTCAGCGTCGACCACAAAGTCATCGGCCTGCAGTACCTGGTCTGCGGATTTCTCTTCTATCTGATCGGAGGTGCCCTCGCCGGAGCGATCCGTACGGAACTGGCCAGTCCGGTCTCGGACTTCATGGCCAGAGACGTCTACAACCAGGTCCTCACCCTGCACGGGACCGTGATGATCTTTCTGTGGATCGTGCCGGTTGTGAATGGAGCCTTCGGCAACTATCTGATTCCCTTTTACGTGGGGGCCCGGGACATGGCGTTCCCACGGTTGAACGCCGTGGCGTTCTGGCTTATTCCACCAGCTGGCCTGATGCTGATCACCAGCTATTTCCTCACCGGCGCTGCTCAGTCCGGCTGGACCGCCTATCCCCCATTGAGCATCACCACCCCTGCCACAGGCCAGATTATCTGGATCCTCAGCGTTCTTCTGCTGGTGGGAAGTTCCATCTTCGGCGGCATCAATTTCATTGCGACGATTCTCAAATTGCGTCGGCCTGGGCTGAAGTTGATGCAATTACCGATGTATTGCTGGGCAATGCTGGGCACCAGCATCCTGGTGGTTCTTTCTACGCCGGTCTTGGCGGGAACCCTGGTGTTGCTGAGTTTCGACATCGTGGCCCACACCGGCTTTTTCAACCCAGTACTGGGCGGCAATGTTGTTGTCTACCAACACCTGTTCTGGTTCTATTCCCACCCGGCGGTTTACATCATGGTGCTGCCGGCCTTTGGCCTGGTGAGTGAAATCCTCCCCGTGCATGCCCGCAAGCCCTTGTTCGGCTACGTGACGATGGTCTATTCGATCATGGCCATCGTGGTGCTTGGCCTGATCGTCTGGGCCCACCACATGTTCACCAGTGGCACTCCACCCTGGATGCGTCTGTTCTTCACCATCGCTACCGCCTTCATCGCCGTTCCGACGGGAATCAAATTCTTCAACTGGCTGGCCACGCTCTGGGGCGGTCGCATCACCCTCAATAGCGCGATGCTGTTTTCCTGCGGGTTCATCGTCAATTTCGTGCTGGGGGGAATCACCGGTGTGGCACTGGCTCAGGTGCCATTCGACATTCACGTGCATGACACCTACTTCGTGGTAGCCCATTTCCACTACATCGTCTTCGGCGGTTCGGTGTTCGTGATCTTCGCCTCGGTTTACCACTGGTATCCAAAGTTCACGGGCCGCATGCTCAATGAAGACCTGGGACGGCTCCACTGCGCCCTCACCTTCATCGGCTTCAACCTCTGCTTTGGTCCGCAGCACTGGTTGGGGCTGAATGGCATGCCGCGACGCGTCGCTGAATACGACCCGCAGTTCACCTTGATCAATCAGATCAGTTCCGTCGGGGCCCTGCTGATGGCCATCAGCACCCTCCCATTCCTTTGGAACGTGGTGCAGAGCGCCCTCAGCGGCAAACCGGCTGGAGACAACCCCTGGAATGCCTTGACGCCGGAATGGCTCACCAGTTCACCACCGCCTGTGGAGAACTGGACCGGAGAAGCTCCTCTGGTGGAAGAGCCCTACGGCTACGGCGTTCCCCTCGATCAACTCGACCTGAACGCCACCAGCGGTCGTGACCTCTGGAGCAGCGGCAAATGACATCCATCCAGCCGGAGAGCTCCCCTGCCATCGACTCCCACGGGCACGAGGAACAAGGGCACGAGGAACACGCCGACCATCGCATGTTCGGCCTGGCCACCTTTCTCGTCGCTGATGCGATGACCTTCGCCGGATTCTTTGCGGCTTATCTCACCTTCAAGGCCGTCAATCCTCTGCCCGAGGGAGCCATCTACGAGCTCGAGCTGCCGCTGCCCATCCTCAACACGGTGTTGTTGCTAGTGAGCAGTGCCACGTTCCACAAAGCCGGTCAGGCCATCCGCCAGAACCAGCAAAGCCGTTGCCGCAGCTGGCTGCTGGTCACAGCAGGCTTGGGGCTCGCCTTTCTGGTGAGTCAGATGGTCGAGTACTTCACGCTCCCCTTCGGCCTCACCGACAACCTGTACGCAAGCACCTTCTTCGCCGCCACGGGCTTCCACGGATTGCACGTCACCCTGGGGGCACTGATGATCCTGATTGTCTGGTGGCAGGCTCGAACCGATGGCGGTCGTGTGACGGCTGAAAATCACTTTCCCTTGGAAGCAGCCGAGCTTTACTGGCACTTCGTGGACGGAATCTGGGTGATTCTGTTCGTCATCCTCTATTTGCTCTGATCGCTTGCCAGAGCTGGGATACATGGCCACAATTCAATTGAATTGATTGCGGAAATGCTGGTCGGCGAAGAACTGCTGAACAAGGCCAGATCGCTCAGCAATCGGCCGGAGGACGACATCGCCAGAGGTTGCGGTTACGTCGGCCCCAGTGGTCGATTGCTGAAGAAGAGCTTCTACAGAGCGCTGGTTGAAGCCAAGGCCGAGGCCCAGGGTTGGCAACTGCCCCGCAGCACAACAAACAGTGGTGGCGGCGGCAGTCGCGGCAGACAGGCCGAATTCCGGACCCGCGTGCATGGGAATGGCAATCTGCTGATCGGCCATGCCTACACAAGACGTCTCGGGCTGGAGCCTGGCCAGGAATTCCGGATCGAGCTGAACCGCGACTCCAGATCCATCTGCCTCCTCGCTCTCAACGACGAGAGGATGGAAAGCGATCCTGATCAGGTCCAGCCGTTTTCGGAGAGCCAGGCCTCGGATATGGCAGGTGTGGAGTGATGGTTGTCCTGACCATCGGCAACCAGTAGCCGTTCGGCATAACGCGCCAACTGATCAGCCTCAAGGTTCACGTGATCTCCCACGGCCAACTGGCTCAAGGTGGTGACCATCCAGGTGTGTGGGATCACCGCCAGTTCAAACGCCACTCCATCCTCCGAGCATGAGGCCACGGTGAGGCTGATGCCGTCCACCGCAATGCTGGCTTTTTCGCAGATGTAGCGCCCGAAGCGTGGCTCGTGCCAACGCAACCCCAGCTGCCAGGACTGGGGACGTTCAACGACATCGGTCACCTCACCAACGGCATCGATGTGACCACTGACGAGATGGCCGCCGAGACGATCACTGAGCCGCAAGGCAGGCTCCAGATTGACGGCACCACCCCGTTCCGCCTTCTGCCCCAGCGTGGTGCGCTGCAGGGTCTCTTCGCTGACGTCCGCCCGGAAGCCCTCACTCACACATTCGGCAACCGTGAGGCAGACACCGTCCACAGCGACGCTGTCCCCCAGACTCAGTGGGCCAAAAGGTCCACAACCCTCCACTAGCAGACCATTCCCCCGTCGCTGAATCCGCCCCATTGCCTGAACCAACCCTGTGAACATGGCTCAGCGCCCGATCGGTTGCCACTGGTCATAATCGGATAGAGCCTCAGCGCCGCCATGGTGGAGATGAGCGTTGCCGGGATTGCTCTGGACGCCGCTAGCCGCACGCCGATCGTTCTGCTGAGAGATCCCAGTGGACGACGCCAGGTGCCGATCTGGATCGACCAGACCCAGGCCCACAACATCATGGCGGGGTTGCAGGGGACGGAACCGCCGCGGCCCCTCAGCCACGACCTCATGGCCACTCTGCTGGTGGCCGGCGGTCTGGAGCTGGAGCGGGTGATTGTGCATGCCATCGAAGACAGCACCTTCCACGCGGTGCTGAAGCTCCGGCACACCGATCACTCGGAGCAGGACAGTGAGGACCCAACCATCCTCCATGACGTGGATGCTCGTCCGAGTGACGCCATTGCCCTGGCGGTCCGAACCGGCAGCAGCATCTGGATGCTGGAGGAAGTGGTGGCGGAGGCCTCCATTGCCGTGGATGCCGAAGCGGATGCCCGGGACCAGAGCGACTTCAATCGATTCGTGGACGATCTCAGTCCTGCGGCCCTGGTGAAGCACCTGCGCAACCGCAGTGCTGAGAACGATCCAGGCCCGGACAATCCTGATCCGGAGTGAGACGTCCATTCGGGACCGGACGGCCGGTGAGCCTGTTCACCCTTGGGACCATGCGGGCCCTCGGCTCGGTGGATCAGATGCACACGGTGCTTCAGGCGGCGGTCCTCGCCGGGATCAATCACCTCGAGACAGCTCCCGCCTATGGCCCGGCGGAAGAGTTTCTGGGTCAGGCACTGAAGCGTGAAGGTCGACAGCCCGATGACGGCTGGGTGATCACCAGCAAGCTGTTGCCGGGCCTGTCCCTGAGTGAGGGGAAGCATCAGTTGCTGAAGATCCTTGAACGCCTGGGCTGCAGCCAACTCGACAACCTGGCCATCCACGGGCTCAACCGGCCGGAGCATCTCGACTGGGCCCTCCAGGGGGATGGCAAAGACCTGCTCGACTGGGCACAGGGAGAGGGCCATACCGTTCAGGTGGGGTTCAGCAGCCATGGCAGCCAGGATCTGATTGCGGCTGCCATCAGCAGCGGGAGATTTCAGTTCTGCAGCCTGCATCTCCACTTGCTGGATCCCCAGCATCTGCCGCTGGCCCTTCGGGCCTTAAGGCAAGGCATGGGGATCCTGGCGATTTCTCCAGCGGACAAAGGAGGACGCCTGCAGGCACCAAGTCCAACCCTGACGCGCGATTGCGCCCCGTTCCCCCCCTTGCATCTGGCTTACCGTTTTCTGCTGGCCCAGGGGATCTCCACCCTCAGCGTCGGAGCGGCCAAGGCCTCAGATCTCACCCTCGCCGCTGCCCTTCAAACCAGTGGCGCACCCCTCACATCCGAGGAACAAACCAGCCTGCAACAGCTGGCTGAACAGCGTCGTGAGCGGATTGGAGCCGATCTCTGCGGGCAGTGCCAGGCCTGCCTGCCCTGCCCGAATGACGTCCCGATCCCCGCGCTGCT
>MDTA01146336.1_pt1 | contig 10290 bp, 7 predicted proteins | sample 811151 | NCBI WGS metagenome assembly MDTA01 (sample SAMN05326648, study PRJNA326480) | marine metagenome | isolation source: seawater | place: Indian Ocean: South | collected 2010 | reverse complement strand
GGATAGCTTAAAATCAAAGTTTAGATATGGAACATTATAGTAAAGACTTAGATGGTGAGTTGTAGTTTTATAATCCTGAAACGTATCAAGTGATTTTTTAAAGTCTCTTTGCCAAACATCTCCAATTTCAAAGCCTACTGCAAACCGTGAATCATATGGAGCATATAAGATCTCGCCCACTACTCCTGCAAACATTTGCTCTAAGTGCCCAACTTGAACTGCAGAATAGATATCTTTTCCTAAATATTTGAAATATTGAAGGAACAGTGATTCAAACCCTTTTTTCCCCTGTCTTAGATACTCAGCAACGTATATCCTTACTGGTGGCAAATCTGTTGGGACTGGATCATATCTCAATGTTTCGTAATCATCACGAAGTGGGTATGTATAATGGAAACCTAATTCAATATTTTTACTTAGTACTACTGCTCCTGGGATGCTTAAGTTTATTTCGCTGAAGAAAAACTTCGGAGCAGCACCAATGTGCGATTTAAATCCAGGAACTATTGAATACGATAGTACAGGGTATTCCACTCTTGGGGTGAAGTGTTCTGAAGTTTCTCTATTTATAGGCCCTTGATCATCTTGATAAACATATCTTACTTCCTGATTATTTGTGGTTGATAAGTAAGTAAATTCATTTAAGACAGGTATGAGAGTTAGCTCATCAACGAATGGAAATGATTCTCTTACAATTCTGTCAACGTAGATTCTCCCCTCCTTTTCGCTGTTAAAAATGTTTTGATTATAAGAAACATAAAGATGATTATCTCCCATGAAATTTGCACTTTGGACATATACACCGTTATTGCCAAGCTCTCTCAGTAGATCTAAATAAAAAGTTTCACGATTAAATTCTGTTTTAATAGATTTGTATTCGGGAAGTTCTCTAGGAGCTGCAAAGTTTTTGCTCCATGACCATCTAAAAGACAGTTGGTTTAAATTCTCATGATATAAACCTAGATTTAACCCACCTAAAGATGTCTCAACACCATAGCTTATAGGAGAATCAGGTGGGGGATAATCTCTTAATCTTGATACTCCACCAAAATCAGTTTTATGATCGTTTGGATCATAATCTAATTTGAATTTTACTGGAATTCCAAATGAATTTATTCTAAGGCGTTTTTTTGATAAAGGAATATTTACAGATTGTTCTCTAAATCTTAAGACGTAGCCTGTTTCTATTCCAGCAAAAGGTGAGGCAGGTCCTCTAAACCATTGATTAAAGCCTGGTATTCCTCCGAAACCCTGGAATCCCCCTCGCGTCTGAAATCTTTCATCTAACTTATAGAATGGATTTAAATCTAAAGATCCTCTTGTGCCGTATTTCCCCCACCCATAACCTAAGGATATATCAAAATTGTTGATTAATTTTGTTGCCACAATATATTCAGAAGACCATACACCGGTTCCAGCAAAATCCTCCATGCCAAGAGCTACTTGAGGGAGAAATCGTGACTCATCTAGAAGCTTCAGCTTAAAATTAAAACCCTTATCCTTATGAGATTGAATTCCCAGTCCTCCGATGCCTTCACCGTCGATATCTGCATATCTAATAGTATTTGTATCGTTATAAAAAAAAGACCCCTCCAACCATGAAAAAGGTTGCGCATAGAAATAATACTTATTGTAAGGCGCAAAATTTGAATACCCCAGACTGAATGACCCCTCCTCCATCATACGTGCAGTAGGCGTCTGAATTATTCCAATGCCACCCTGAAGCTTATGTGTATAAATTTGGTTGGCGTAAAATAATAATGGGAATACAGCTAAAAATAAAATTATTTTTTTCACTTTTTAAACAATAACCTAATCTGCAATAACATTTAAGCTTGCCGCAGCCAGTGAAATATCAGAAATAACTTTAGTTGCTATACTTAAATTTCCAAGAAGCTCTGCTCTAGAAAAGTTCCTAGGCACTACTATCGTATCTCCAGGAAGTATTTCATTGTAGCCATTTCTAAATGCTGAATTACTTAGTGGTTGAGACAAGCCGTTGCTACGAATAACGTAAATATTTCTTTTATCAGCGTAATAATTATAGCCTCCAGCTAGACCTACATACCTGGAGTAAGAAAGTTTTGGATCATATACAACTGTTGTTGGCGATAAGACTTGACCAACAATATTCACAACATTAGATTTAGATGGAACAATAATTTTATCTCCACTTTCAAGTAGCAAATCTTTTGATGTATTTGAATTAAAAGAAAGATCTCCAGATATTCTGCCAGCAGGCTTTGTTTTTTCACTCAGTTCGATTAAGGGTATTAGGGAGCTAATGTTTCCTAAGGAGTTTGATCTTGAAATTATAGAATCGACTAAGATCCGTTTTGCAGATTCTAAGGCAACTTTCTCCTTATTTTTTATTGATTCTCTTGAAAAGACTATAGAATTGTCGTCTGCAGATGGCTCTAAGCCACCGGCTAAGATATAAAGATCCTGAAGCGTAGAGTTTATTGGAACTGTAAATTCCCCAGGAGATTTTACATTCCCAAGAATCTTAACTTGTATGTTTTGCTCAAGAACCAGTGGTATGGAAAATACCCCACCTGACTGAAATGAAATTGATTGCGAAAGATCTGCAATTGGAGCATCGAACCCTTTCATTAGAATCTTTGAGTTTTCGTAGTCAAAGTTTGATGCGTCTCTTCCTATGTAATCAATGATTTTGTCTGGAAGAAAGTTTCCTGTAATAGGAAATAAAAATTTATCTTTACCAAGATTTACAATCAATGAATTTCTCTCAAGATAATCGATTATATCTGTGGTCCAGTTAAAATCTGATATTTTTCTTTTTCTTAATTCTTTAAAACCATTCCTTGCAACATTTAGTTCTAAATCAATTTCGCTAAGTCTTTTTTGAAAAAATGATGTAAATTCAGTTTGAGTATCTACTTTATTTTTTAATTCTTGCAACAGTAACTCTTTTCTTTCTATTTCTTGATCATACTCTGTAGAAGGTGGTTCAAAAGGATTTAAATCATACCTATCTTTTTGATTCTCAGCCAGTTGAAGGTCAATCTCACTTATAAAAGATTCGGGTGCACTCTCAAAATAAGCATCTAAAATTTCGTTCTTTTGTTTCTCTAGACTATTTATCCTTTGAAGTGAATCAAATTCGATTTCATTATATTTTGCAAGAAACTGCAAATCCTCGATGTCTTGTCTTGATAGAAATGTTATTTTTACGTTATTTTTTAACTTAATATTTTGATATGATTCTTGATCAGCTAAAGAGAATGATATGATTTCTTTCCTAAAACTTTTATTATCATCCTGCTCTAGTATGGAAAAATAAGGAAAAATGTTTGGAGAGAAGTCAAGTTCATCAACTATATCCTTCAAGGAAGCGAATGTATCCTTAGAAAAAGATCCACTTGAAACACTTGTTCCAATAACCTCAATATCTCTTTGTTCAATTTCTACGTTTGACGCAACATTTATTTCCCGCAAATTATTTGGAACTAAATCATCTAAAGATACTTTTGAAGATTTTACTATTCCATTTTCAAGATAAGTTGCTGAGATGCTTTCTGGATTTGCTGATGCATCAAAACCCTGAGAAAACTTAATTAAATCCTCTATTGATTCGCCTTCTTTGTACTCATAAATTTTAGGACGCATCACTGCTCCTTTAACTTTTACAAAGTTACTTGTTTCATTTAGCATAATTACATCACCATTCTCGAGGCCAACGTTAGACCCCATTTCTCCAAATAACAAATATTCATAAGCATCAAATACAATTGTTTTGCTGCTATTTTTTTTAATTGTTAACGTTCTCAGGGAAGTATTCTCGCTAAGCCCATCTGCATATCTCAATGCTTCAATTACAGAAAGATAGGGATTTATGATGTATATTCCTGGGCTTTTCACTGAACCAATTATGGAGATTTTTCTAAATCCTGCTTGTTTTACATTTACATCTACAGATGTACCAGTTAAGACTTGTGATACTATCCCTTCAATCTTTTTCTGAGCATCTAATATTGAAAGACCGTTAATATTAACTTCCCCAACCTCGGGGATATTAATGGCCCCATTTAGTGAGACCGTTAAAGTAAGGGTTCTTGACCTATTTCCATACATTATTATGGAAATCTTATCCCCGAATGAGATGACATAATCTGCCATTAGAGGAATATCCATCAATGGAGCATTTGTTGAGTAAAGAATATTGTCATAGAAGTCAAAACCAAATTTTTGATCCTCAGGATTGATAAAAATATCTTTATCAGGATTTTCTTTTTGAATGATACTATTTGCTTGTTCAGGGCCTACACCCATAGCCTGATCCCCTAAAAACATACCTTGAGTATTTGAAGGCAAATTATTCAAAAAATCTAAGGCTGAAGAAGTTCCAGACGCTTGAGGAAACACTACTAGAGACTGTAGCGCAAAAAATAATATGTATGAAATTTTTTTAATCATATGAGTGGGATATTATCGTATATTGAATTAATATAGTCCAATACTAAATTATGAAAGTTGTAATAACAGGAAGTAGCGGTTTCATTGGCTTTCACGCCACAAAAAAGTTTTTAGATAATGATTTTGAGGTTATTGGAATAGATAATGAAAATGACTACTATGACAGAGATCTAAAAAGAAGTAGAAGGGAAATTTTAGAACGTAATGAAAATTTTAAATTTGAATGCCTGGATTTATCAAATGGTATAGTTGTCGATTCTTTAAAAAAAATATCTCCTGATTATATAGTAAATTTGGCAGCTCAGGCAGGTGTTAGACACTCTCTCAATTTTCCCCATGATTATACAAGAAGCAATATTGACTCATTTCTAAATATTCTTGAATATGCAAAGTCATCAAGAAATTTGAAACATCTTGTTTATGCTTCAACAAGTTCAGTGTATGGAGCTAATACAGATTTACCCTTTGACGAGTCTCATGGAGTTGACCATCCATTGCAATACTATGCAGTAACAAAACGAGCAAATGAACTTATGGCACATTCATATTCAAACCTCTATGGCATTAGGACAACTGGACTTAGGTTCTTTACTGTGTATGGCCCATGGGGAAGACCAGACATGGCTTTATTCCTGTTTACAGAAGCAATTTTGAAAGGCGAACCAATAAAAGTTTTCAATAATGGCAATCATAGAAGAGATTTTACTTATGTAGATGATATCGTTCAGGGAATCTTTTTATCTACCGCAGGTAAGGAATTCACAAATCAAAAAAATCATGGTTTCAAAAATCCTTCTATATCTGAATTCCCATTTCGCATTTTAAATATTGGCAAGGGTAAACCTGAAAGCCTTGAAGATTTTATTGCTGAAATAGAAAAGAATTTAGGTAAGAAGGCAATAAAAGAATATTTACCTATTCAACCAGGAGATGTTCCAACTTCTCATGCAAATATAACTGAAATTATGAAGTTGGGCTACAAGCCAGAGACATCAATAAAAAAAGGGGTTAAGAACTTTATAGATTGGTATCTAAATTACTATAATATAAAGTTATGATCTCTATAGTAATTCCTGCAAGAGATGATGATATAAGCATATTTTCCAAAACACTTGAGTCAATAAATAACCAAAAAGTTAAACCGACTGAGGTAATCTTGGTTGACTCATCCTCTAATGTCAGAATTAAGAATGCTTTTGATAAATTTAATTTAGGAAAAATTATAAAAATATATGAAAAAATTCCGCCGGCTTTTGCTGGGAAGAGTACAAACCATGGATTAAAAATTGCCTCCTCAGACCTAATTGGATTGCTTGATACAAAAACATCACCAGATTCTGACTGGATAAAGGATTACCTTGAATGCCTTAGAAATAATGATATAGACATAATATTTGGTTCTACAAGATTTTTTGGTAATTCTAGTTTTCAAAATTTAGTTAAAGACTGTTCTTATGGCAATGATTATCATGAGACTGTACCAGGAACTATCTTTAAAAAATCTATAATCCATGATGGCAACTTATTTAATGAAAATAGCAGATCAGGATATGACATTGAATGGAGAACTAAGATTAAGAGAGAATTCAATTTTAAGAATCCTAGAAAAGGATATATTTCTTACGAAACTTTGTCACAGAATATAAAGAAGTTAACAAAAAAGTATTTTAGTTACTCTTTTTCGTCTGCTTTAATTGATATACAAAGCAATCAAAAAGAGATTTATTTGTCTATATTCCTTATTTTGTCTCTCCTAATAGTCCCAAGGTGGAATTACTTAATTGGTGGATGGGATGCAAATCCTCTATATATACCAGACATTGCAAAAAAATATCTCCTCGCTCTTTCAGTGCTGTTCTTATTAATTGGTCTACAAAGAAGATTGCTAAAAGATCAAGCTGACTCATTGAGCTACAAGTTAATAAAGTTAACTTTAGTTTTCGGAACATTCTATTTGATATATAACTGGAATGCTATTTTTGCTGGATGGATTGAGGATGCAATACTTTATATTCCACATATTACAAAAATATTTGTGCTTGTAATTTTTCTAATTTCATTTATTTCACGTGGCATTATTTCTCCAATATCAAAAAGAGTTCCTATATCAGAGATTTTTCCATTTAGATTTCTCAAGCTTGGTGCCCTGGGGATTTATCTTGATTTAGTAAAATTTCCTGGATACGTTTTGGGTGGGTTTTTACAAATTTTAAGAACACTCAGAAATTTACTTCGAAATTAAGTACGCCCCTTATAATAGGTCTTGTAAATAAAGTCTGAGTATTGATTATTTTCCTTGCTTAGGATTTTAAGCATCTCCTTTTTCTTAACTAAGCCACTATTAACAGCTGCAACTTCAGGAGATCCAATAGGCTCTTTATTCTTTGTTTGATAATTATGAACATATTTGCTTGCATCCAATAATGAAGAAAATGTCCCTGTATCAAACCAATCAGTACTTGACGGCAACATTACAGATCGAAGTTTTTTTTCTTGAATATACAAATTATTTAAATCAGTAATTTCCAGTTCTCCTCTTTTTGAGGGTTTAAGTTTAGCAACATAATCAAGTACATGTTTGTCATATTGATATAATCCTGTAACTGCATAATTAGAAGGTGGTGCCGATGGTTTTTCAAAAATCTTACTAACCAATTTATTTTTATTAAACTTTACAACACCGTATCTTTCAGGATTCACAACCTCTTTACAAAATACTTTTGCTCCATCAACTTCTTTGGACGTAAGTTGATTTTTATCAAAATTAAAGAAAATGTTATCTCCAAGAATTAATGTTACAGAGGAATCCTTTATATACTTTTTAGTAACATTGAATACATCCGCAATACCTACTGGTTTAAGCTGCTTGAGATAGGTAAGTTCTATTCCAAACTTTTTGCCATCACCCAAAAGCTTCTTGAATTGCGGCAAATCCTTTGGCGTTGAAACAATATAAATTTGATTTATTCCAGAATTTAGGAGGATTGCTAACGGATAGAAAATCATTGGCTTATCATAAATTGGTAAAAGTTGTTTAGAGCATGTTTTTGTAATGGGTCTTAGTCTAGTTCCCATTCCTCCTGCAAGTATTATTCCTTTCATCACAAGTAGTCTATTACTTCCTCAATACAATGCTTAAGTGTTTTATCTTTTAAAGCAAAAAGTGTTTTAATTTTTTCATTGCTGAAGGTTGCAATTTCAGGCCTCTTTACTCCATCAGAAATTGAGTTTGAAACTGATTCTGCTATTTCATATTTAGAAATAATGTTTCTATCTTTCATTACCTCACAAATCACCTTTATAAAACTATACCTTGAAGACGGCTCAGATCCAGAGTAATGAAATATACCTTTAATATTTCCACCTCCCCTAATTTTTTCTACAACCATAGAGATTATTCTTGCAAGCTCAAATGCAGAAGTAGGATTTGCAAATCTGTCGGTCACACCAAAAATCTTTTTTCCTGAAGAGGCAGCATTGAAAATTTTCATCAGAAAGTTTTCACCATAATGGCTATATAACCAAGAGGTTCTTAAAATTGCAAAGTTAATACAATTTTCCATTACTTTATTTTCCCCAAGCATTTTTGTTTTACCATAGATATTAAGTGGGTTTGTAATATCACTTTCTATGTATGGTAGTTTTTTCTTTCCATCAAAAACTAATTCTGTAGAAATATGAATTAGATGAATTTTTTTTTGATTTGCAAAATTTGATATCCTTTCAACCGATTCAACATTAATTTTGTAAGCTGACTTTTTATCATTCTCTGCCGCAACAACATTTGTATAAGCAGAAGTGTTAATGACTAGATCTGGATTAGTGCTGTTTAGAAAGTCAGTTACATCATCAGGCCTTAAAAAATTAACTTTGGAAGATGGAATATAATTCGCGTCTAAATTTGCTTGATTTCTTAACGACTTAGCTAACTGTCCATTTTTTCCAAAAACAACTATATTCACACCCACCATCCTTTGTTATTTTGGTACCAGGTCACAGTATTTCGTAGCTGATCCTTGAAATTATCATCTACTTCCCTTTTAAGAAATTTTCTAATTTTTGCATCATCTATCGCATATCTCATATCATGCCCTTTACGATCTTCAATAAAATCAATAAATTCATTAGCATTCCATTCCTTTGAGGGGTGAACAATAGTTACGAGCTCCTTAATGATTTGTATGTTATTTAACTCGTTATTTCCACCAATTAAATAGGTATCATTAATAGCGGTGCTTTTTTGTAGATCAATTAACCAGCCAACATGTTCCCCAACATATATCCAGTCTCTAACATTTTTTCCATTCCCATAAATTGGAACTTTCTGATCTTTAGATAACAGATCTATTGCTTTTGGAATAAGTTTTTCAGAATATTGTCTTGGTCCAAAGTTATTGGAGCAATTAGTAATTAAATAGTTGATATTATATGTACGTCCCCAAGCTCTAATCAAATGGTCTGAAGCTGCTTTTGATGATGAATATGGTGAGCTTGGATCATATGGGGTAGCCTCTGAAAACTTTATTGAATCATCAATATCTAAATCACCAAATACTTCATCTGTTGATATGTGATGCAATATACAACTTAAACCATCATTTTGCATATGCCTCAGTGATTCAAGAATGTTAAATGTCCCTTTTATATTTGTATCTATGAAGATTTCTGAGTCCTCAATAGAATTGTCAACATGGGATTCTGCGGCAAAATTTACAACCAAATCAGGCCTGCATCCTTTGAATGCAGCATCAACCGAATGCTTATCTCTTATGTCTCCTTTTTGATAACTATAATTTTCGATAGTATCCAAAAGTGCTTTAGTTTTTAATGAGGTTGAATAGTTTTGTACATCAATATTCATTATTTTGGCATTTGGAAAATGTTTAATGACTTTCAAAATATACTCAGACCCAATAAAGCCCAAACCTCCAAAAATCAAAATTGAATTAAAATCTCTCATACCTATAGTTTTTTATAATACGGTGCATCTTGATCTTTTTCAGAAAGAAAATATTCTTCAAACTCTGGCCAAATATCTTGAAAAATATCATCTCTCCAATTTATTGATCCTTCGCTTTCCTGTTTGTAGTAATTATCGACTTTATAGCTAACTAATGTGTCATTTTCTAAAGTCATAAATCCATGAGCATAATTATTTGGCACCAATAAACTATCTAATTCTTTTGCACACAATTCATAGGAGAATATTTCTTCTGTTTGTAAGTTCATAACAACATCTAAAATTTTCCCTTTTAGAACTGTTACTAATTTAGTTTGTGCGTACTCTCCTATTTGAAAATGCATGCCTCTTACAGTTCCTTTGTATTTTGAATACGATAAATTATCTTGAATAAATTTTTCAGAAAAATCGCGGTCTTTAAAGTTTTCAACAAAAAAACCACGAGTATCCTCAAAAATTTTTTTTCTAACTATCTTTGGTTTCATCAAGCCTCCCCTAATGATTTTTCGATAACACTTAAAAAGGTCTCCCTAGTCGAGTCTAGTGAGTATAACTTTCTGACACGTATAGCACCATTACTTCCTAATTTCTTTCTAAGCTTTTTGTCCTCCATTAGAAGTTTAAAATTTTGTATCCATTCCTTGTCAGAGTTACATAGAAATCCAGTTTTACCATTTATAATAATATCAGAGTTAGCTCCTATATCGTCAGCAATTGTAGGCAACCCAGATGCCATATATTGAATTAATTTGAATCCACATTTTCCTCTCTCCCATTCAGAATCATATAAGGGCATTACCCCAATATCATAATTTGATAGGTTTGCTGACTCATTCGATTCATTGAACTCTATGGTTGTTTGATTAATTTTTGTATCAAATTTTATGTTTGTG
>MDTA01107986.1_pt1 | contig 10290 bp, 8 predicted proteins | sample 811151 | NCBI WGS metagenome assembly MDTA01 (sample SAMN05326648, study PRJNA326480) | marine metagenome | isolation source: seawater | place: Indian Ocean: South | collected 2010 | reverse complement strand
CAATAATTGACAATTTTTTAAGATTCAAAATTTCAAATATCTTTATGGTTGGATTAATAATAACCGTTCTATGTTTTTTAATAATTGGCATTTACTACATAAGACAAGTTGAAATTAACAAGAAAGCTTCTTTTTTTCTATTTATATTAGCCATAGGTCCACCAACAAATTTTCTACTTGAAAGAATGAACCTAGACATAATAATTTTTATTGTCTTATATCTCTGTTTGAAAGATTATAAAACTAATACATTTACAAAAGCATTTATCCTGACAGTTTTAGTGTTTGTCAAATATTACACAATAGTAGTTTTCGGCGCTCTTATTTTAGTAAGCATGCATTTAAAAAATAAACAAAAGACTGCAGTTTCTTTTGGATACTTTTTAGTTACATTATTTAGTTTTTATGTATTTCATTTTTTAAGTAGTAGTAATAATAAAATACTTGGGGTAGATTTTAGTAGTCCAGAGCTTGATACGGGGACAATAGATTATGAGCTAATTCTTGGAGGCTGGATGGATGGACTTACTATGTCATTTGGAAATTTGGCTCATGCACGGAATATAAATGAACTTTTTAACATAGGCAATTTATTATTGGTTTATCTTGTCTTAACAAATTTATATTTAATTGCTATTGTTATTTTTTATCGAAAAAATAAATTTATTAAATTTAATTTTGAAGAAAATTCATTTATTAATTTTTCAGTTATTGTTATTTTTGTCTTTGTTAGCCTTTATTCTAATTATGACTACAGACTTCCTTTGCTGATTCTTATTTGGAATTTTATTTATACAAATGGAGATAAGTATTTAAAATATGTATTTTTAATATTTTACGTAACATCAGTTTCAAATTATTTAGTATTTGAAGAATTTGAAGGTTTTTTCAATATGTTTGACATTACAGTAAATACTTTAATTATTATTATTAATTTTTTATCTTTTTCCTATGTTTTTTCTTTTTTTAGTGCATTAATAATAAGAGTATTGTCTAAATTTATTAGAAAAAAAGAGGGTTCAGAAAAAAATGCTCTTTCTTCTTTATAATAGAAATTATGTATTTAGTCTGTTTTGGAACTAGGCCTGAATTAATAAAGCAAATACCTATTATTCAAAAATTTAAAAAGGAAAAAGTGCCATTCAAAACTCTTTTTTCAGGACAACATTTAAATTTAATTAAACAATTTTTAGGTTATGTTGATAAACCTGATTACATCCTTCCTTCAGTAATGAAAAAAGATCAAAGCTTGAACGAACTTGTTGGGAAAATGCTCATTAAATCACAAACTATTCTAGAAAACAATAATTTTAAAGTTATTGTTCAAGGAGACTCTTCAACATCATCCACAATGGCGTTAAGTGCATTTCATAACCAAAATATAGTTATTCACATTGAAGCTGGGTTAAGAACTCACAATAAAAAAAGCCCTTTTCCCGAAGAAGTAAATAGATTAAACATTAGTAACATTGCAGACATTCATTTTTGTCCAACAAAACAAGCTGTAATTAATTTAAAAAATGAAGGAATTACTAAAAATGTTTATTTAACAGGGAATACAGTAGTAGATAGCTATCAATTCTTCTCTAAGAACACTTCACCAAGTTCCAAGATTAATAATTTTCTTACGAATCAGAAAAATTATATTGTTTGCACACTCCACAGAAGAGAAAATAGAAAAAGGTTTAAAAATTTTTGGAAACAGTTAAATGAAATTACTATTAAATATCCCCAGTATAAAATTTTATACCTACAACATCCTTCAGTAAAAGATTCCGAAAAGAACCTAAATAGAAACATCACTGTCATGAAACCAGTCTCATATGTTGACATGATTCATTTAATCGACAATTCAAGCGGTATAATATCTGACAGTGGAGGAATACAAGAAGAAGTAATTTCTGCAAAAAAGAAAATTCTAGTTTGTCGTGATAACACAGAACGGCCAGAAACCATTGAAAGTGGGTATGGAAAATTAGTAAATGACGATATAGTGTCAAATTTTAATTTTCTTACTTATGAAAATACAAAAGAAGTAAAAAACCCTTATGGCAAAAATGTGAGTGATAAAATATATAAAATTCTAGATTCTAAATTACAAAATACCTAATTTTAAATGAAAATTCTTAAAAATTTAAATATAACTAAACTTGCAATAATAATATTTATTCTTTTAATTCCTGCTCACATGGTATTATTTATTTTTTATTCCGAAACATTTGTTGAAACAGAATATCTTCAAACTAATAGAACAGTGCAAGATTGTACAGTTCCTTTAAATAATGTATTAAACGAAGAATTCGATAGTGACTTGAAAATAAAATACGTTGACAAGTACGTTTTCCCAGAGATACAAAACATAAATTGTATAGGAAAAATTCAAAATATAATATATGAGAATGATGAGATAGAAGTCATTGTTTATAGAAGTCCAAGATTACATTTTTTATTAATTGGATATCTTGGTTTAGTTTCTTTATTTATTTTATTTTTTAATAAGTTTAAAAAATTAGATTTATTTTTACTGATTTACATATTATTTTACTTATATACTATTGAAAATTTTCAATATAAAAGTTATTTTCTACCAAGTACATTTCTAATTTTGATATTTCCATATTTTTTAATCAAATCAAATTTATACAAGGAAAATAAAAATTATATAAATTTAACTGAAAAAATTAAGAAATATGGAAATATGAATATTATATTTTGGGGTGCAATTTCTATTCTACTAATTGAAAGATTCCTCTGGACTAATGTTTCGAGCTGGGGTCTTGATCAAATGACACATATCTGGGTAGGATATCAGTATCCTATAAATGAAATTCCTGTAGGGAACATAAGCTCAAGATATATTCCAAATCCAAATGGTCTTGTAATAATTGGAAAATTATTAAGTTTTCTACCAAACTTACGAGCCGTTTCTTTTTTTCTAACAATTTTTCAAATGGCAATAATCCTTTTGATACATTACTCAATACCTAAAGAAGATAGAAAATCTTTTTCAATTCTTACACTAAGTTACTTGTCATCAATATATTTAATAAATGCTTCAGTTGAATTTTGGGGCCAGTATATGCTACTTAATGTAAATTTGCTATTCATTTACTGGTTGGTAACTTTGATAATCAATAAAAATCCAAATAAATTAGTATTCCTAGCTTTTTTAGCTTTGCTAGCTCCAAGTTTTTATTTAGTTGGATTTATAACAGGAATTGTAATTACCATCGTTGGTTTATTTGCTTTAGTTAAATATTCTGACTTTACTAATTTTGACTTAAGAAAACAATTAATTTATATAATTGGAATAATTGGAGCATTTCTTTATTTTGTTTGGATTCCCTATGCTTACCAAGTAAACATTAATGACTTTTTAAACTTTGAGAAAGCATATGATGAACCAAGGTTAAAAGTACTATTCCAGACATTAATAAACTTCCCTCTTGATTTATTATTTCAATGGTCGGAAGTAGAGTCGTATAAAGTAAGTTTATTAATGTTTGCAGAACCAAATAATATACTATCTACAAAAACAAGGTATTTACAATTTACTAACTTGGCTATTCATGGTCTATTTGGACTAAGCCTTTTAATACAAATAATATTCTTAATCTTAAACAAAGAAAAAAAAGAACCAGTTTCTGTTTATAAAAAAATAGTGGATATAACTTTAATTACTTTAATAATCTCTTACTTATTTTCACCCCTTCTTGGTTCTTATAGAATAGGAAACAACGAGAATCCTTCAGTCTCTTTACAGTACTATCCTTTTTTTATTTTAATTATTTTCTTATTTCCATTTATTTATAAGAAATTGCACTTTTTCAAAAAAATATTCATTCCAATAAATAAATATTTGTTTGGAGTATTTATATTATTAAATATCTTATTAAGTCATAGTGTTTATTCTGATCACATTAATTACGATGGACCGAGGCTAACTAATGCAGATGTTCCATACAGCCACAAGATGGAAGCCCTTGATTTTATTGTGGATGATTGGAGAAAAATTTCTACCTCTGAAATTATTCCTGTTTATTATGATTTTGACAAGATTGTTTATAGAAAATGGATAACAGGTTTTGGATACAGGATTACTAAATGGTACGACGCTCCATTTACTCATGGTAGGGAATTTGATTATGAACTGTCCAAGAAATATGGATTAACAAACTCACAAGAAGGACTTCAGTGGAGATCACCTTATAGGAGTAAATATATTATTTCTTATGGCTCTCTTAGCCCGCCAGATCTTAAAGGGAAAGTAGAAGAACACCATAAAGTTGGAAGACTTAGGGTTACGATACTATCAGACGAAAAGTAGGGCTCTATGGTAAATCCACAAAAATTAGTTCATTTGAGGTAGTTGATAAAATTAAATTATCTTTTTTTAAAGGGTTCACTCTTAAAGAAGTAACATATCCCTCTAGGTCATTTTTTAATGGGTATATTGTTAATTCATCATTTATAAAATCATATCCAAAAATCTCACGAGACCCATAGTCGGAAAAGAAGTATGTTTCAAAATAGTCACTTCCTGAATCTGAAATTACATCACCACCAATGGCCGCCGTTCTTCCAAAGTTATTTTCACCTTCTTTTTCTGTACCTTCATAGGGTCTATGATGGTAATAAACCGATGGATTTAATGAATTATCTTTTAGATAATGTTCTGCTGAGTTGTACTGCCCATCTTCAAAGTGAAAATAATCTAATAAGTATCCCTGTATATATTTCTCATATCCATTATATTGATCTACACCTTCAAACAAAGGCCACCCAAAAGATACATTAGTTTTAAGGTTATCTAAATTAATGATATTTAATTCTTCAAATTCTGTTTTCCCAACATCTGTCATGAATATATATTCTTGATATTCATAAAATTGCCAAACGTTTCTTAAACCATAAGCAATAATGTCATGTTTAAAGTTTTTTTCATATTTTGTAATAATTGTTTCATCTAAGCCACTATCTTTATTAAGTAAAAACAATTTACCAACTGGTGAACTAGTATCTAGAGACTCAACGTTATCAGCGATATCTCCAATTGATACTAAAAAATCACCGAAATGTTCTGAATAATTTATGCTTATATTTAGCAGGTTTCTTTGCTTATTTGCTTCAGGGAGCTCAAAAACTATTTTACTAAAAATTGGTATTTCATTAACAATATCGTATCGTTCTATAAATGATGAGGTTTCAGTTATATATGAAATTAAAAAATAATCTTCATCTGGGTGAAAAGCAATATCAAAAAGACCACCAAAAATTTCCTCAAAAAAGACTTTTTCTGTTACATTTAAAAATTCCGTCTCAGTTTCTGTCTCAAGATTATAAATTGTAATTAAACCTTCTTTATAAATAATATATAAATTATTATCAATAAACTTTATATTATTTATAGCTGAACTTAATTGATTTGAGTATTGATTATTAATAAATACACAATCAGAAAAATTAGCACTTCCAACCCAGTCGTTACATTTTTGCTCATAAGCTTTTTCAATATTTTCCTCTGCTTGGATTGTATTTTCATTAGTAGCAATTTTATATTCAGCTAAAGGAATGTTTTTTTGTGGGATAAATAAAAAGTTAACTATTAAAGCAAGAATTAATATTAATCCAAAAATCATAAAGTTAGATTTATTAAAATTACTTTCTTTAATTATTAAATTAATTCCCCAAATTAACAAATATATTAAAGGAAAAAGAAATACATTTAACAATAGAATAAGTCGTGAAACATTAAATATTTTTAACATGTATAAAATAGAGAAAAGAGAAATAGCGTTAATTGCAGTTACTCTTAATAGGTTTTAAAATAGTTCATTTAAATCCTCTCTAAATAAATTCTTTATTAAAAAATGTATCGCAATAGAGGTTGGAATACATAGAATAATTGAGATAATTGTGCCAGATAAGGTAAATTCATAAGGAAATCCAATATTAGACAGATCGTTTACAAGGCCTAGCAATGCATTGTTAATAGCTTGAGAATTCCTTACAGATAATAAATAAAAAGTAAGTTTATAAAACGAAAAGCTAAAAATAAAAATAATTAAAAATTTAATAAACTTCACCAAACTAGCATAGTGTATTTTATGGAAATCAATAAATAATCAAAAAATTAAATTACTATAATTTAAAGATGAATTTGAGTTACAAAAACAATTTTTTACCTCTTTTTAAAAGTAGGTTAAAAAATAATAAAATAGTAAAAAAATCAAATTTAAGGCTATTTTTATTTTTTTTATTCCTGAATGAACTTGTAAAACCAAAAGTTTCTTTTGAAATTGGTGCATATGATGCTGAATTTTCTATCAATCTTCGAAAGAGAATGAAAGACATAAAAATATATGCTTTTGAAGCAAGTAAAGATAATTTTGAACACTTTACTAGGGCAAGAAACTTTCATAATAAAAATATAAAGTATCTTAATTTAGCATTATCTGACAAAACTGGCGATATTGATTTTTTTATGCAAGATAAAAATTTAGATACTAATGAAATGTATACAAAAATTATTCCAAACAATAGTCTCCATAAAAGGAAAGAAGAAAATATTCAATACCAACAAATCAGAATTTCTTCAGAAACACTAGAGAATTTCGCATTAAGTGAAAAAATAGACAAAGAAAGTAATTCTATGTGGATTGATGTTGAGGGGTCAAATAAAGAAGTGTTAAAAGGTGCATCGAATATATTAGAGTTTTCGGAATTAATCTATATAGAGGTTGAAGATAAGAAGTTTTGGGAAAACCAATGGTTAAGCGAAGATGTTATTAAATTTATGAAAAATTATGATTTAATTCCAATAGCAAAAGATTTTGAAGATTTTTTAGGTCAATATAATTTAATTTTTATCAAGGAAGAATTGCTAAATAAAATAAACACTGGTTTTAAAAATAAAACCTTACTTTACTTAGCTTCCCTTGGCTACTCAAGGCTTAACAAGTCGTTATTAAAATTATTTAGTTAATTTATATTTAATTTTTTGAAAAATTGATGGCTTTAAATACCAGAATTTTTTTTCACCAAAGTATATAGTTTTATCTTTATAGAAAAAATACAGAAGATAAAATTTTATAATTTGCCAAGTTGAATACTTCTTTTGCCTCACAGCCAAGAATGGATAGCTATATTGATCCTCAAGTTTTTTTTCAAACCAAGTTTCGTCATTTATTATTTCTGCTTTATGAATTTTTGATAAAATACTAAAAATACTTTGATCGTGTCTATTTTCTTTAAAGCCATCAATTTGATTAAGCTTATCTAAATTATTTGTTAATAACTCAGAATTTTGATTTACAAAATTTTCATACTCTTGAAAGTAATTTTTTGTAATTAGATTTTTTCTAAATAGCATGTGACCACTGATTAATTGTCCTGAATTACCAATTTTAGATTCAGGTTCAAAATTGAAATATTTAAATATTTCTTTAATGGTCCAGTATTTTTCTAAATAATCCGGAAGCATAAACATTAAGTTTCCAGAATTCGATGTATTTAATATATCAAAATAATCATTTAATCTTTTTATTCCTAAGGGATTAAATGAGGATCCAGAATCAGAGTAAACAATAATATCATTGTCATTAATATCATCTAATAGATTTTTTATAATATGATATTTCCATATTCCAAAGCCTCCGAGTCTTTTATTAATAAAGATGTTTGAATGCTTTTTTTTAAAATTATTATCTAGATCTTTATAATCTAAATCAATTAATTCATCAAATATTTCTGTTTTTTTAACAGTAGAAATAAGCCTTTTTTTTTGGATATTAAAATCTCTAGTTCCGTATGTAATAAAATATTTTTTTTGTTTAATAATTCTTATATTATAGTTTTAATATATATTTGATGGATATAGTTTATTGTTTTGACTCAAACTACAATATTCAAGCTCTGTGCTCAATTAATAGCTTGATTAAGAATACAGATAGTAAAATAAATCTACATATTATTCATGATAATCCCGAAAGTTTTAAAAAAGTTCTTAAGAATTACTCAAATTATAAATCCCTAAATTCATTCAATATTTATAAATTTAACTCTAGTTTTAAGTTTCCATCTTTAGATAATTCCCACGTGTCAGAAGCAACCTATTATAGAATGTTTATTTCATCTTATATTCCAAAAGATGTAGAGACTGTAATTTATCTTGATCCTGATGTGATTTGTATAAAAGACTATTCAGAGGTTTTAGAAAAGTTAGTAATAGATCTTAAAAATTCTGATTATGTTATTTCAGCAACGAGCACTCCAGTAAATCAAGAAATGAAAGATACTTTACTCAAAAGATTAAATATAGATAAAAAATACTTTAATGCTGGAGTAATGATAATTGATTTGAAAAAATGGAATAAATTTGAAATAGAAAATAAACTTATTAATAGACTTGAAGAGCTAGAAAGCAAGATAACTTATTGGGACCAAGATGTTCTAAACTCTTTCTTTAATGGAAATTATCTAGAGTTGCCAAAAGAGATGAATTATATGCTTGCAGAATCAAATACTGGAAAAAAATATTATGACATAATAGAGAGCGATGTCTTTTTTGTTCACTATGTTGGAAATTTAAAACCTTGGACTGTTAAAGGGGGTCTATTTTTAACATCAAGTTATTACCACAAAAGCTACTCTGATTTAAATTTTGAATATTACCATATAATTAATAAATACAAGCTTTCAACTCTATCCCATCTACTTGATGGATTTTTTACTTTTAAGATATTTAACCTAGAAAGCCCACTGAAGTATATTCTAATAGTTTTGAAACTACTACTTAAATAATATATTTATCTTAAGCTAGATTTAAATTCTCCAGATATTGAGCCTTGATAAAAAATTGGAGGTAAGTACCATTTAATTTTCATTTCAAGTTCTTTGAACGCGTATGCTAATTCCCAATCCCAAGCCATATTAAACTCTTCTATGTAGTTGTATATTTTTTTTGCGGCATCTTTTTTGATTAAATATGCCTCAGCACAATTTGTAGCTGGGTGCTGAATAGTTACTAAACTTCTTTTAAAAAGTTTATCAAAAAAAGAAATTTTAGATTTTATAAACTTTTCACCTATTCCTGTTCCAAGAAACAGCACATCCCATTCAGCATCTTTTTTAATTATTTGATTTATAGTGCTTATAAAGTTAATGTTTTTTGGAATTACGTCATCTTCAAGAATCAGACCAATTTCATTGTTTGATAATGAAACCATATTTAAGGCTTCAAGGTGTTTCATTTCACATGAAATTTCTGCATTATTAAGTTCATAAAAATCAATAGCTCTTTTTTTCCATAACCTAACTTTTTTTGAGTACTTTTCTTTATCTGCAACATATTTCTTTTTAGAAGTTTTTAAATTCAAAATATCTTCTTGATCATATTTTTCAATAAACTTTAAGTTTAAGTTTTCTTTTTCAAAATATTTATTAATACTTTTTCTTCTATCAGTAAGTTTTGAATAGTGAATTATATATATGTCTTTTAATTTCATTTTCTATTTAGTACACCGACTATAAATTTCAAAACATTTTCTGGCAAAACATTTTCTGGTACTTTATTTTGATTAAACCAAGGCTCACTCAATAGATTTATATATTGTTCATAATCATTGTCTACTTCTAAAATTTTATTTATGAACTCTTCATCATTTTCATAGTCATGATAGTTTATGAAGGATGCTGTATTGAAATCATTATTTACATCTTCAGCTCCCCAGTAGATTGGTATAGAATTAACATACATAGATTGAATAATTTTTTCAGTAACATAACCAATCGTCGAGCTATTTTCAAAACATATATTAAACTTATATTTTTTTAAATAGTTAATTTTCCATTTTTGATCTCCGCGACCTTTTATATTTTTTTTTGTATTGTTAAATAATCTTCCTGCACAATCTATTTTCTTTATTTCGTTAAATTTTGGTATAAATTCTGTTCTTTTACCGGAGGGTTTTGTTGCAATAAAACTACAGAATTTAGTTTTTTTATGTTTTTTTATATTTTTTTCAAGAAGATTATCTAAATTTAATAAATAGGATTGATCTCTTTTTTTTCTATACGGTACATTAAACCAATTAATATGAAGAGCCCAAAGAGGCAGTCTAAAGTTATTTTTACTATTCTTTTGAAAACTCAAAGCAGCATGTGTATTTGAAAAATCTGGAGAAATATTCTCTCCTGTGTAAAAAATTTTTTTTGTTTTATCTTGATCGTATTTTTCATGCTCTCTATTATTGCTATAGTCTACTGAGTGAAAAATTAAATCTGGGTTGT
>MDTA01049521.1_pt1 | contig 10290 bp, 11 predicted proteins | sample 811151 | NCBI WGS metagenome assembly MDTA01 (sample SAMN05326648, study PRJNA326480) | marine metagenome | isolation source: seawater | place: Indian Ocean: South | collected 2010 | reverse complement strand
TTACCTATCAATTTTACTGGAAGTTTGTGTAAACACAAATCAATCGCAATTTGTTCAAAACATCGCCTAGTTAAAAATGTAGATATTGTATTTATGTAAGGCAGATAACCTTCCATGGCTAAACCAGCGCTCATCCCAATTATAGATTGTTCGGAAACACCCTCCATATAAAATCTTTCTGGCATTGAGTCTTTAAATTCTTTAAGTACACCTGGTCCTAAATCAGAACCAATAAAAATTATCTTATTGTTCTTTTTTGCTAAATTATAAATTGTATTCAAACAAGTTTTTCTCATTATTTGAGACTTTCATTTATAAGAACAATTTCTTCTTTAGAAAAACTATTCTTATGGTGCCAGTAAGGATTATTTTCAGCAAATTTAAAGCCTTTACCTTTGATTGTATGACAAATTGTAACCGAGGGTTTCTTTGTTTTTTGTCGTAAAAATTTTCTTAAATTTCTATAAATTTGATCAATATTATGGCCATTAACTTCAGAAACTTCAAAACCGAAACTTTTCCATTTCTCTTTTAAAGGCTCTAAATTTAAAACATCTTTCGTAAAACCATAAGATTGGATTTTATTATAATCTATTAAAACTTTGAAATTATTAAGCTTGTGTTTCGAAGCACTCATTGCAGCTTCCCAAATAGATCCCTCATTAATTTCTCCATCACCAACAATTACAAAAACTTTATGTTTTTTTTTTTGAATTTTTGCCGCTAAAGCCATTCCAATACCTATTGGCATTCCATGGCCCAACGCTCCAGTAGAAGCCTCAACACCAGGTACTTTTTTCTCAGGATGCCCTCCAAGTAATGAGTTTAATTTTCCAGTGTTTTTTAAGCTTTTGACACTAATAAATTTCTTATCAGCTAAAATTGAGTAAAGTGCTAAACAGCCATGTCATTTGCTCAAAATTAATCTATCTCTATTTTCTTTTTTAGGATTTTTGGGATCAAAATTTAAAATTTTATCGTAAAGAACTCTAAGTATTTCTATTAAAGACAAAGCAGATCCAACATGTCCTCTCCCTCCACCAATTAGGCAATCTACAACGTATTTTCTTAATAGTTTAGATCTTTTGTCTAATTTAATTTTTAACTCTGGTCTCATTGAAATGTTTAGAATGTTAATTGTTAATTTTTTTTGTAAAAATTCTCAATTAAACTTGCTACATTTTTAATGTCTCTATCTTTAATAAACTCATGAACAGGCAGAGACATGCTTGTGCTAGCCATTTTTTCAGCTATTGGGAAATCACCTTTCTTATATTTTAAGTATTTGGCTGCAGTTTGAAGATGAATTGGTATAGGATAATGTACTTTTGCATCAACTCCATTTTTAATTAAATATTTTTGTAACTTGTCTCTTTTATTTACGTTTATATGATATAAATGAAAAACCTCTTTATAGTGATTAACTCTCTCAACAGTCTTTACATTAGGATTTTTTTTGAAAACTTGATCAAAAAGCAAAGCATTTTTAATTCTTTTTTTTGTTATATTATTCAATTTTTTTTTCAGTTTATAGTTTGCTACAACTGCTTGGATTGTGTCAAGTCTAGAATTATAACCGAATATCTTACTATTATTTCTATTCATTAATCCGTGATTTCTTAATAAATAAATTTTATCTGCTAATTTTTTATTATTGGTAGCTACAAATCCACCGTCACCCCAAATATTTAAATTTTTAAGTGGATGCATACTGTAAGTACAAATGTCAGCATATTTTATTAAGTGTTTTTTTTTAAATCTGCAGTCAATACCTTGTGAAGCGTCTTGAATAATCTTTAATTTATACTTGTTAGCAATTGTTTTAATTTTATCTAGTTCGCAAGGTCTTCCAGCCCATATAACTGGCATTATAGCTTTGGTTTTTTTTGTGATTGCTGCTTCTATTTTTTTTTCATCTATATTATAATCGTTTTTAATATCAACAAAAACAGGTTTTGCTCCAGCTGTAGCAATTGATCCTACAGTTGCAATAAAAGAATAGGGTACAGTTATTACTTCGTCCCCTCTCCCTATCCCTAAAGCTTTAAGACCTAAAAACAGAGCGTCTGTCCCATTGCCAACTCCAATTACATATTTTGAACCAGTCCTTTTAGAGAAATTTTTTTCAAATTCATTTACTTTGTCTCCTAGTGTATAATCTCCTCTCTTGACCACTTTTTCTATTTCTTTAAATATTCTCGAATAATCTGAAAATTGCTCAAATAAATAATTATGATTGATTTTAAGTTTCTTTGTTTTTTTGTATTGTTTCGGTAAAAAATTTATCTTCATTTTTCTTTACTTTATGTTAATCGATTTCATTCTTTTAATATTAAAATACTTTTCATCTGTCAAAGAGTTAGGCAATAAGTTTTTTTTAAAAGCTTTTTGAAGATCTTCAATAGCATCTTTAATTGTAAATTTTGAGTCAAAATTTAGTATTTTTTTTATTTTCTTAGAGGAAATATGGTATGAGCGATTGTCATCTGTTGGGACCATTTTTAGTTTAATGTCATCTCCAACAACTTCTTTTACCAACTTTGCTAAATCAAGAACGCTTCTATTTTCATATCCAGCATTAAATATTTCACCAGAAACTAATGATTTTTCAGCTTTTATGAGAGTTTCATACACATTTACCATATCTTTTATATGAATGTTAGGTCTTAATTGTTTGCCACCATAAACACTTACAGTTCTTTTGTTGTATGCAAGATTCGTCAATATATTAACCACAACATCTAATCTTTGACGCGGGGAATAGCCGCATACTGTCGCGGGCCTCAGTATAATTGGGGTAAAAGTATTTGACACATATTTTTTTAAAATCTTTTCACATTCAGCTTTAAATTTTGAATAGTCTGTAAGTGGTTCTAATTTTACTTCTTCGCTTATTTCTTTTTCATCTTTCAATCCATATACGGATGAAGAAGAAGCATAAATAAATCTTTTTATCTTACTTTCTACAGAAATTTTTACTAGGGGCTCAAATGAGTCTAAATTTATTGATTTGCCCAAACTTGGATTTAATTCAAAACTAGGGTCGTTAGAGATACATGCTAAATGAATTACCACATCATGACCTGGTAAATTTTTTTGAAGTAAATTTTCATCTCTAATATCCCCTTTAATAATATTTAATTTTTCATTTTTTTCTAAAACTTCTTCTCCATAAATCATTAAATCGTAAACAGTAACTTCATAACCTTTCGATAAAAGATAAGGAGTTAGTGCAGCGCCAACATATCCAGCTCCACCGGTAATAAAAATTTTTTGCATATTTTTATTTATTTTAAAATATTTTCGATTGATTTGAGGATTTCCATTTTTTTTATTGGAATTTTGTTTCCAAAATTTGATACATTTTGGGCTGCACATATAGATGAGATAAATAACGATAAATTTTTATCCATTTTAGATTTTAAACAAAGTGAGATTATTGACAACATTGCATCTCCAGCTCCAACTTTATCTTTTACTTCCATTGCATAAGCAGGTGAAGAAAAAAATTTATTTGTTGAATGAGAATATAATTTAGATCCTTCAGACCCTTGAGTAATAATTAAATTTTTAATTTTATTTTTTTTTGTGAGAACATTCATCAACTTTTCAATACTAGATGTCCTATCTCTTAATTCATGTCTTAATTCTCTTTCATTAAAGATTAAGTTTTCTAAATTCTTATAATTTTCGATGGTGTGATAAGATGAATTAGATGCATTTATTTGTGTACAAACTGATAAAAATTTTGAGTTCTTACAAATAAAATTAGCAGTGCTTTTTGATATAAAACCATGTCCGTAATCTGTTACAATTACTAAATCAAAAAATTTCAGATGTTTGCTTAATTTCCTTTTAAAATTAATTTCATCTGATTTACTAAGTGGACTATCTGATATTTCATCCAATCCAAATATTTTGTGATTATTTGAATTTTCAACAAATCTTGTTTTTTTTATAGTCTTTAACTTAGTGTTTCCAATAGTTTCTAAAGCCACATTTTTTGGCAATTTTTTTCTAATGAAGTTTTTATCTTTTTTGTTATTCCCGATTAACGTTAATAAAGTTATTTTTTTACAAAAAGAAGACAAATGTCTTGCTATCGCTGCTGCACCACCAACGTAACTCTCTGAAGATAAATTTCTAAATACAAGAGTAGACTCTTTTCCAGCCTTGCCGATCGCTTCACAAAAATTATAATTATCAATAATAGTTTCACCTATAACTAATACTTTAATTTTTTCAAAGTTTTCTAAATATTTTAAAATATCTTTGAATGTAAATTTGTTTTTGATTTTATTGATATGAGATCTTTGAGATTTAGAATAAATATTGAAAACTGAATTTATAATTGAGCTGGAACTAAAAGTAATATTATGAGTAAAATAAATTTTTCCCTTATTTACTTTTACGGCATTAATTTCTTTTTGAATATTTCCTGATAAATCATCTTTTTTATTTTTATAATCTTTACCCTTACAATAAATGTTAGGTTTTAATTTATTAATGATTTCAACGGAAGTCGAACTTTTGTTTAGAACCACGAAATCAACACACTTGAGAGCTGCAATAGCATCAAGCCTTAGCTTTTCATTAAAATAAGGTTTATTGGGACCTTTATTTACATGTTTATCAGGAGTTATAGAAACAATTAAAATATCACCCTGTTTTTTTGCATCTTCAAAGTGTTTAATATGACCTATATGTAGAAGGTCAAAAACTCCATGACATAAAACAAGTTTTTTTCTGCCTCTATATTTTTGGACATGCTTTGATATTTCGTCAAATTTCAATATTTTTTTTGACATCTTATTTATTTTTAAGCAGTTTAAACCAGTTAAGGGTAATTCTCTCAATTTTTTTTGGAGTCCAAACTGGAGCATTTTTATAAAATTTAATATTTGCTAACAATTCCTTCACGCCAACTTCAATTTGAATTGTAGGTTTCCACCTAAGATCTTTTTTTATTTTGCGAATATCTGCTAAAGATCTATCTGGTTCTCCTGGTCTTTTTGGAATATATACTTTTTGTCCTCCTATTAATTTAGCAATTTTGTTTACTGAGATTTCTCTCCCTCCAGCTAAATTATAAATTTCCCCTTTTTTATTCGATTTAGCAGCTTTGTATAAAGCTTTTACAAGATCATAAACATGAATGAAGTCTCTTGTTTGTTTTCCATTTCCAACAATTGTGAGAGGTTTTTTAGCAAATCTTTGTGCCAGAAAAACCCCGAATACTGCGCCATACGCTCCGGTTGTTCTTGATCTTGGTCCATAACAATTAAAAAACCTTAAACTAATAGCAGGAAGATTAAAAACTTTGTGCCAATGCATTACGAGCTCCTCTCCTTGTCTCTTAGTTAAAGCATAAGGATACATTGTTTTGATTTCTGAGTCTTCTTTGGTAGGAAATGATTTGGGTAAACCATAACAACTCGCCGATGCAGCGTAAATAAATTTTTTAATCTTATTTTTTTTGGATGAATTTAATACATTTAATGTTCCCAAAACGTTAGCATTAAAATATTTGTTAGGATTTTCTATACTAGGGACGATGTCAGCAAGACCTGCTAAGTGAAAAACATAATCAACTTTCTTAAAATATTGATCAATATTTTTATTTTTAGAAACATCAACATTATAAATCTTTAATTTTTTGGTAGAAAATTTATTTAAATTTGATCTTCTGCCGGTGCTAAAATTATCAAGAACAATTACTTCGTGATTTTTATCTATCAAAAAGTCAACTAAATGACTTCCAATAAACCCGGCTCCACCTGTAACTAATGATCTCATCTTATTTAACCAATGCTCCGCACTTTGTAAAAAAACACTTTTCTACAATAACAGTTTTCATCTTATTATAAAGGCGAAAATAAATAATCTTTTCTTCTTATAGTAGTCTTTAAATCGCCCATTAAAATTTTAATTTTATTTTTTTGTAAATTAATTATTTGAAAAATTTTTTCTGTAAATGGTCCGGATGAAAATTTATATTTTTTATTAAGTTCTATTTCAAAAAATTCCTTAGATAAAAAACCTTCGTCGTTTTCTGAGTTTTTGCAATTTTCAATAAACAATTCGATGTCTTTTTGAGTATCTTTAAAACCATTTAAAAAATATTTTAAACCCCTCGTAAACTTTAATGTGTTAATTTTATTTTTGCATTTTAAACTCTCATGATAGCAAAAAAGATAATCGCCCATTAGATTTAATTCTTTTGAGACTAACTTGTTGTTTTTGAATTTTTGAATTCTTATTTTAGGCGAGTAAAATTTTAAGTTTTTATCAAGTTTATTTTTTAAGTCTTCTTTCAAAAGACTTAAATTTTTTTTATCAAATTTTAAAATAGCCCACATTTTATTTCTTTTTAAGCTCCTTTTTTAACTCGTCATATTCTTGCATTTTTCTTTTCATATAATTCATTGTTAATTTGGTTTTCTCTAAAATGCCTTTAGGGGTTAAAACGTAAAAATAATTTATTTTATTAGGATTTTTTTTGAAATTTTCAATTTTAATTAATCCTTTGGACTGTAAAGCTTTTAAACAATAATTTAGTTTACCTAAACTAAAACCCAATTCTTCAGCTAATTCTCTTTGGGTAGACTCAGGTTTGTTCTGAATTTTCCTTAAAACGTCGAAATGATCTTGGTTGTTTTTCATTGTTCAAATTTTGAACATACTAGTGTTCAAATATTGAACAGTCAAAGAATTATTTCAATAAAAAGTTACTTTTTTATACATTTTGTGTATAGATAAAATATACAACTAAATGTAGTAAAATATTGGTGAGAATAATTTTAGGCGCTCGTTAGATTTTAAGGTAACTCATATTAACTTCAAAATCGAATTTATGAATTTTTCTTTTATTTAAATTAAATTTTTCTAACAGTGCTAAAGTCTCACCAGGCCATAAACCGTGGTTTATTTGGTCAAAAACAATGATAGCATCTTTGGACATTCTAGGTAGAAATATTTCTAGTGCTTTTTTAGTTGGTTCATATAAATCAAAATCAAGAAACAATAAGGAAATTAGAGTGTGCGGGTTGTCTTTTAAAAATTTAGGACCTGTTTTTAAAAAATCGCCTTTTACTAAATTAATTTTATTCATTTGACTTAAAAACCTATTTTGATCAAATATTTTCCTCGCATTTAATAACTCATCGAAAGTTTTTTGTCTTAAGTCACCTTTTTTCCATTTTAATTTTCCAGATTTTGTATCTTTTTCATTAATACTTGGAAATCCATCGAATGTGTCAAAACCTGTAATTTGTCTTAAAATACCGCCGATAGGTTCGTAAATACTTGATAATAGGGCCCAAGTAAAAATTCCATTTCCAGAATAAACTCCACACTCTACAATAGATCCTTGAATATTAATAATTTTTTTAAATAGTTCTATACGTGCTAAAAAACGTGTAACTTCTTGTCTCCTTGCATATTTTGGAAATCCATCAACTAAATAATCTAAATTTTTATTAAAATTTTTATTTAAATATTTTTTTCTATTTTTAAAATAATTTTTATCTTTTTTGGTTTTAAAAGTGTATATTTTTTTTTTCATCTATAATGTTTTTTTTGCAAAGGATTACCAGCTTTTAAATTATAATTAAATCTTTTATTTAATACTTTAACATAATTTCTTGGGTGTAGTCCTTTGTTAGCTCTAATAATAGAAATATTTTTTTTACTCAATTTCTCTCCTTTTTGTGTGTCTTTAGATATATATATTGATCTTTTAAATTTCGAATTATAATTTATTGATTTATTTCTAGAAAAAGTCTTTCTGCCTAAAGTTTCTTTCATGCTTTTTCCGATTGTTACCATGTGATGAAAATCCGATGGGATTAAAGAAAAATCTTTATCTATATAATTTCCTTTATTGTTCAATTTAAAATGTTTCTCAATCATCACGGCTCCCTGGGATACAGCACTTAAAGGTGCAGCTAAGCCCAAAGTATGATCAGAAAAACCAATTAAACAATTAAATTTTTTTTGTAAAATTTTTATATGGTTCAAATTACAATTTTTTAAATCGGCTGGATATTCGCTGCTGCAGTGCAGTAGAATAATTTTATGATTATTGTTTTTTTTACATATTTTAATTGCCTCTTGAATTTCAGAATAATTGGCTACACCAGTGGAAAAAATTATTGGTTTTTTTGTTTTTGAAACTTTTTCAATTAAGGGAATATGATTTATTTCAAATGATGAAATTTTGTACGCTGGTATTTTTAACTTTTCCAGGAAGTCTACTGAGGCTGTGTCAAAAATACTTGTAAAACATGGTAGCTTGATCTTTTTTGCATATTTATAAATTTTTATGAAAAGATTTTTATTGGTACAAGATTTTTTATAAAGATCAAAAAGAGATTTTTTGTACCACGGACTTTTGGTATCTTTAATAATGAATTCCTTTTTTTTTAAATTTAAAGTCATATCAAGTGGTTCATAAAGTTGTAATTTTAAAAGATCTGCGCCAGATCTTTTGACTGAATTCAACATTTTTTTTGCTAAAACGAATGACTGGTTATGATTAGCTGAGATTTCAGCAACAAAGACGGGTTTATATTTTTTTGACAATTTAATGCTGCCAATTTTAATTTCATTCATTTATACTTAATATACTTTTATGAATTTTAAAGATATCTTAAATCATACTGAACTAAAACAAATTGAACAAGTAGATAATGACTTGTTTCTTAAAATATTAAAAATTAGGAATGAAAAAAAAATAAGAGAAAATATGATAAACCAAGGCATAATTTCAGAACAAGATCACATAAACTGGTTTAAAAATCAAATTTTAAATAAAACAAAAAAATATTTTTGTATTTACTATAAATTAAGTTTAAATGGTCTAGTATCTTTAGATGTTAATAGTAAAAGTTGGGCATTCTATACATCATTTAATTCGATAAATGGTTTAGGCGCTATTGTTGAGTATGTCTTCTTAAATAAAGTTTTTTTAGAACTAAGTTATAAAAATATTTACTGTGAAGTTTTTGACTATAATCAAAGAGTTCTTAGTCTACATAAAAAATTTGGATTTAAACAGGTTGCTACAAAAAAAAAGTTCTCAGAATTTAAAAATAAGGAGGCTATATTAATTCAACTCGAATTAAAAAAAGAAAGATGGGATCAGATAAAAAAGATATTAGATAAAAAATTTATATAGTGTTTTTTTTAAATATATTTATAATCTTTTTTAAATAAATTACAGCTTCTATTGGATATTTGCCAATAGCTGTTTCTGCTGCGAGTACTAGACCTGAAGCACCTTGCTCTAAGGAGCTATATATATCGTTTACCTCAGATCTATTTGGAAATGGATGATTAATCATGCTCTCTAAAAAATTAGTTGCTATAGCAACTTTATACTTTCTATCTTTAAATTTTTTTAAAATTAATCTTTGCAATAATGGTATCTTTTCAACTCCCAAATATCTGGACATATCGCCTCTATCTATTAAGAAATCTGAACCAGCTTTGCCTATTTTACTTAAGTTCTCAATTGCCTGCTTGCTTTCAATCTTAAAAATTTTTCTAGAATTTTTTGGCAATAATTTTTTAAAATTTTCTACATCTTTTCCATTGTTGGTAAATGAAAGAGCAAAAGAATTGATCTTTAAATTTTTAGAAATTTCTATTGCTTTGTAATCTTTTTTTGTCAAAAAATTTAGTTTTATATATCTATTTTTTAAATGAACACCTTTATTGTTTTCAAACTTTCCGCTGCTAATGAACTTTAATTTTAAAAAACTCGAGCCCTTTTCTATTATTTTGGCAATAAGTCCCTCGAATCCGATTTCTAAAATATCATTTTTTTTGAATTTCCTGCTTACACCGATTGGATAAAAATTATAATTTTTATCATTGAATTTAATTAAAAGAGTTTCACCTTTTTTAAATTTTCTAATTTTTTTAATTTTAGTTCTTATTTGTGCTCCCTCAGTATCTAAACATATAGGTGTTTTGGTGTAGCTTCTAATTTTTTTTACAATTTTAGTAATTTCATTTGCTTCTACATGGGACATATTGATTCTCAACAAATCAACATTTTTTTGAGCAAATTTTAGGAATTTTTTATTCAAAGAATTAGGTCCTAGTGTACAAAATATTTCAATTTTTCTCATTATGTCAATTTTTTTTAAATACCTTTTCTAATATTTCTTTTGACCAATATTTATAATTTTTTGATGTTACCTTTAAATTATACTTTTTTGGTTTCTTAAATATTCTATTCATTCTGGGAAATCTACTTTTTTTAATTGTATCCATCCAAATGAT
>MDTA01194535.1_pt1 | contig 10291 bp, 8 predicted proteins | sample 811151 | NCBI WGS metagenome assembly MDTA01 (sample SAMN05326648, study PRJNA326480) | marine metagenome | isolation source: seawater | place: Indian Ocean: South | collected 2010 | reverse complement strand
CTGTCCACCAGGCAAGTGGTGTAAAGCGACTGATAGGTGATCGGTCTGGGGTTGTCGCTCATGCCCCCGTCGACGGAGAGATAGGTGCGCACCCCTGGAACCACCTTGCGGGAACCAACGGTGTAGACCGTCACTCCTGCAGGCGCCACCAGGGAGCGTCCTGGCTCGCACATCAGTCGCGGCAGGTCGAGGTTGCGTTCACGGCAGGCCGTGGCAACAGCTTCTGCCACCACCTTGACCCAAGCATCGATCGACGGAGGGTTATCACTGGCCACGTAGCGGATGCCAAGGCCTCCACCAACATTGAGATCGCGCACGGGATGGCCCAGATCACGGGCCAGGCGAAGTGCATCGGCCATCACTGCCGCGAGATCGCGATGGGGCTCGAGCTCGAAAATCTGTGATCCGATGTGAGCATGCAGGCCCTCCACCCGTGCCCAGCTGGCGCCTTGCAATTGACGCAGGACGGGCTCCAGTTGATCGGGATCGAAACCGAATTTGCTATCGAGGTGTCCAGTGCGGATGTATTCGTGCGTGTGGCATTCGATCCCCGGGGTGAACCGGAGCATCAAACGAGCGGGCGCGCCCCCTGCCGGAATAAGTTCCTGCAGTCGATCCAGATCGTGCTGGTTGTCCGCCACCACCATCACGCCATGGCGGTAAGCGAGCGCAAGCTCTTCAACAGATTTGTTGTTGCCATGCAACACGATCCGATCAGCCGGCATGCCGCCATCCAGCGCTGTAATCAGCTCTCCAGCTGAGACGGCATCCAAACCAAGCGCCTCTGACGCCACAACAGCCGTTAGAGCCAAAGAACTGTTGGCTTTGGAGGCGTAGATCGCGAGTGAATCGCCTGGGTAGTGACGCTTCAGTGACTCGCGATAGGCCTGGCAGGCCTGCCGGATACTGGATTCATCGAGAACGTAAAGCGGCGTTCCGTACCGTTCAGCCAGCTCACTAAGCGTGCAACCACCCACCGCCAAACGGCCCTGATCATCCAGCTCAGCTGTGACCGGTGCGAGGTTGCGGTTCGGACTGTTCTGATCGCAGCCGGATTCAAAAGGCTGGGGCATGGATCCTGGAACTTGCTCGAAAGTGCAATGTAAAGAGGCATCCCCCTGGGCAGCGCAGGCATGACAGGTGAGCGCGCGATCGACATCCGCGAACTCGGCAGCGGCGATCTGGAGGATTGTCTGAGCCTCGATCAGCAGGCACTGGATGATTTTTGGACTCAGGAGCAGTGGTCACGCGAGCTCGCCGACCGCGATCGGCTGGTGCTGGGGGCCGTTCTTGATCAAAACACCTTGGTGGCCGTGGCCTCAGCCTGGCTTGTGCTCGACGAGCTGCAAATCATGGTCGTTGCGGTCACCCCAGCCCATCAGCGCCAGGGCATTGGTTCGCGTCTGCTGAACGCACTGTTGCGTCTCGGACAGAGCCGGGGAGCGCAGACAGCTTCCCTGGAGGTGGCTTCAACCAACCTGGCGGCGCAGAAGCTCTACAACCGCTGTGGCTTCGCGAACTGCGGCCTGAGGAAGGGTTATTACAGCAATGGGGACGATGCCCTGTTGCAAAGGCGACCAATCAGCACCGGGTAGGGATTCCCGCACTGATCGAACTGAATAAAGGGATACATTTCGGCATTGTTTAATACTTTCTGAAGCAACCAACCCCCGGCAGCACTGGGATGTGAGTTGTGACCAATGAAACCACAACAGACCTTCAGCCCTGATAGGTTGGTGCTCATCAGCTGTCGGCCTAGACGATGTTTGAGAGGTTTACCGAGAAGGCCATCAAGGTGATCATGTTGGCCCAAGAAGAGGCACGCCGCCTGGGTCACAACTTCGTAGGCACAGAGCAGATTCTCCTTGGACTGATCGGCGAAGGAACTGGCGTCGCTGCCAAGGTTCTGAAATCCATGGGCGTCAACCTCAAAGACGCTCGGGTCGAGGTTGAAAAGATCATCGGTCGGGGTTCTGGCTTTGTAGCTGTCGAGATCCCCTTCACACCACGGGCCAAACGCGTTCTCGAGCTATCCCTCGAAGAAGCTCGTCAATTGGGCCACAACTACATCGGCACAGAACACTTGCTCCTGGGACTGATCCGGGAGGGTGAAGGTGTTGCAGCACGGGTTTTAGAGAATCTGGGAGTCGACCTGGCCAAGGTGCGCACCCAGGTCATTCGAATGCTTGGCGAAACTGCTGAGGTCGGCGCAGGCGGGAGCACCAGCTCCGGCGCCAAGGGCTCCACCAAGACTCCAACGCTCGATGAATTCGGCAACAACCTCACGCAGCTTGCAAGCGAAGCCAAGCTCGACCCTGTTGTTGGACGTCACAACGAAATCGATCGTGTGATTCAGATTCTCGGTCGCCGGACAAAGAACAACCCTGTGCTGATCGGCGAACCCGGCGTTGGTAAAACCGCCATCGCTGAAGGTCTCGCACAACGCATTCAAACGGGTGACATCCCCGACATTCTCGAAGACAAGCGTGTCCTCACCCTGGATATCGGTCTGCTCGTGGCAGGCACCAAGTATCGAGGCGAATTCGAAGAACGTCTCAAAAAGATCATGGAGGAGATCAAAGCCGCAGGCAATGTGATCCTCGTGATCGATGAGGTGCACACCCTCATCGGTGCTGGTGCCGCTGAAGGTGCAATCGATGCCGCCAATATCCTCAAGCCGGCCCTGGCACGCGGTGAGCTGCAATGCATCGGCGCCACAACGCTGGATGAATACAGGAAGCACATCGAACGAGATGCCGCCCTGGAACGCCGTTTCCAACCGGTCAACGTCGGTGAGCCTTCCATCGAAGACACCATCGAAATTTTGCGTGGCCTGCGCGAGCGCTATGAGCAGCATCACCGCCTGCGGATCACGGATGAAGCGCTCGAAGCTGCCGCGACCCTTGGTGACCGCTACATCTCTGATCGTTTCCTACCCGACAAGGCAATTGATTTGATTGATGAGGCGGGCAGCAGGGTGCGACTTCTGAACTCCAAGCTTCCTCCCGAAGCCAAGGAAGTCGATAAGGAGCTCCGTTCCGTTCAGAAAGAAAAGGAGGACGCCGTTCGCGATCAAGATTTCACCAAAGCCGGTGAACTGCGCGATAAGGAAGTGGAGTTGCGGGAAAAAATTCGCACCCTGCTCCAAACCAGCCGTGAAGGTGCTCCGAGCGACCAAGTGATTTCATCTGAGGCTCGAGAGGCGACCGCGGTTGCCACTTCTGTGGTTTCAACCAGCATTGACTCCACGTCCGCCACCCCGGTGGTGAGTGAGGAAGACATTGCACAGATCGTGGCGTCTTGGACAGGAGTGCCCGTCCAGAAGCTCACCGAAAGCGAATCGGTGAAGCTGCTCAACATGGAAGAGACTCTGCACAAGCGTCTGATTGGTCAAGACGAAGCAGTCAAAGCTGTTTCGAAGGCCATCCGCCGTGCCCGCGTCGGCCTGAAAAATCCCAACCGCCCGATCGCCAGTTTCATCTTCTCCGGCCCGACGGGTGTGGGAAAGACCGAGCTCACCAAGGCTCTGGCTGCTTACTTTTTCGGCAGCGAAGAAGCCATGATCCGACTGGACATGTCGGAATTCATGGAGCGCCACACGGTCAGCAAACTGATCGGTTCGCCTCCGGGCTACGTGGGCTTCAACGAGGGTGGTCAGCTCACCGAAGCCGTCCGCCGGCGGCCCTACACCGTGGTGCTCTTCGATGAGATCGAAAAAGCCCACCCTGACGTGTTCAACCTGCTTCTCCAACTGCTTGAAGATGGGCGCCTGACCGACTCCAAAGGTCGCACCGTCGACTTCAAGAACACGCTGATCATCATGACTTCGAATATCGGTTCGAAAGTGATTGAGAAAGGCGGTGGCGGACTTGGCTTTGAGTTTTCTGGAGAAAATGCCGAGGAAAACCAGTACAACCGCATCCGCTCCTTGGTGAACGAAGAGCTGAAGCAGTACTTCCGTCCCGAATTCCTCAACCGTCTCGACGAAATCATCGTGTTCAGGCAACTGAATCGCGAAGAGGTCAAGGAAATTGCCGAGATCATGCTGCGAGAAGTGTTCAATCGGATCGGGGAGAAGGGCATCACCCTCACGGTCTCCGACGCCTTCAAAGAACGTTTGGTCGAGGAGGGTTACAACCCTGCCTACGGCGCGCGTCCCCTGCGTCGTGCCGTGATGCGTCTCCTTGAAGACAGCTTGGCCGAGGAAGTTCTCTCCGGTCGCATCAAGGACGGCGACTCCGCGCAAGTGGATGTCGAAGATGGCAAGGTGGTGGTGAAGCACCTCACCGGCACGGTCAGCGGGACGCCCGAATTGGCTGGAGCCGGTCTCTGACCTGGATGATCCAATCAGCCATCCGTGACGGAAGGGTCTCGACCCACTCCATCGCTCCAGCCCATGTCATCCGTGGTGCTGGAGCCTGGAACCAATCTTTCACGGCAATTCAGTCGCTGACGCAACGTCCGTTGCTGCTGGGTCGAAGTTTTGCCACCCAGTCACTGCGTGACGAGCTCGTCCGAGACTTACGCAGTCTCAGCCTCAGCGTGACCCCTCAAACACTGGATTACGACTGCTGCGAGCAAGATCTGCAGCGTTTGGAATCTGCGTTCAGCACCCATGGCTGTGATGCCGTGATTGCTGCAGGCGGCGGCAAAGTTCTTGATGCAGGAAAACTTCTGGCCCACCGCAAAGGAGTGGCCTGCATCACCGTTCCACTCAGCGCAGCCACCTGCGCCGGCTGGACGGCGCTGTCCAATCTCTACAGCCCTTCAGGTGCTTTTCAAGGAGATCAAGCTCTCGACCGCTGTCCTGATCTGCTCGTGTTCGACCACGACCTGCTGCTGCACGCACCAGCACGAACCCTCGCGAGTGGAATCGCCGATGCCTTGGCCAAGTGGTACGAAGCGTCCGTCAGCAGCGGCTCTAGCAGGGATGGTGTGATTCAGCAGGCTGTGCAGATGGCGCGGGTGTTGCGCGATCAATTGTTGCTCGACAGCCTCGATGCGATGGCACACCCTGGGGGAGAAGCCTGGCAGCGGGTGGTGGAAGCCTGCGGACTCACCGCGGGAGTGATCGGCGGACTGGGGGGAGCGCGTTGCCGCACGGTGGCCGCCCATGCCGTGCATAACGGTTTGACTCAGCTAGAACCCTGCCACTCTGTTCTGCATGGCGAGAAAGTGGGCTTCGGCGTCCTCGTGCAACTTCGCCTGGAAGAGCGGTTGGGAGGCAACCGCTTAGCTGCCCAGGCCCATCGACAACTCCTGCCGCTGTTGCAGGCGCTCGAACTGCCCGTCAGCTTGGATGATCTCGGCCTGGGCAACGCAAGTCTCAAGGATCTGCAGCAGGTGTGTGAGTTCGCCTGCAAGGAAGGCTCTGATTTGCACCACCTTCCCTTCCCGGTCACACCTGGCGCGCTGCTGGAAGCAGTTGTGGGCGCAGCCGAAGTCAGTCCGGTGCTGCCTTGAAATCACTGCTCGACACGCTCAAACCCGAGCTTCTCGATCCAAGCGCTCAAGCCCTGATTGACGTCCTTCAGTGGTGGTCGATGCCCGAGCTGGGCATAAAGGACCGGTTCCCGGTCAGCGTGGTCGGCCATGGGGATCCCCTGTTATTGCTGCATGGTTTCGACAGCAGTTTTCTTGAGTACCGGCGTCTAGCACCGCTACTGAGCGAACAGTTCCAGTTGTTCATCCCCGATCTGTTCGGCTTTGGTTTTTCACCTCGCCCCCTTAAAGCGAGTTATGGCCCAGAGAGTGTTCTCACCCACCTGGATGCCCTTCTTGAGCGCATGCCAGCGCAATCAGTTGGTGTGATTGGTGCCTCAATGGGTGGATCCGTGGCCGTCGAAATGGCGCGGCGACAACCGGAGCGCATTCACTCGCTGCTGTTGCTGGCCCCCGCCGGTCTCACCGGACGGCCGATGCCGGTTCCGCCGCTGCTCGATCGACTGGGGGCTTGGTTCCTGGCGCGACCCGGTGTCCGCAAAGGTCTTTGCCGACAGGCCTTCGCTGACCCTGATGCTGATGTGGGCGCTCCCGAGGAACAGATCGCCTCGCTGCATCTGCAATGCCCGGGCTGGGCGGACGCCCTCGCTGCTTTTGCCCGTAGCGGTGGATTCTCCGGCTGCGGAACGCCCTTGCCCCAGCAACCGCTGCATGTGATCTGGGGAGCCAACGACCGCATTCTGCGAGCACCGCAGAAACAAGCCGCAGCAGCGATCCTCAGGGATGGCGTTGAGGAATTCGACGATTGCGGACACCTCCCACACATTGACCAGCCTCGCAAGGTGGCTGACCGCTGTCTCAACTGGTTCCAAACGACCGCGCACGCCGCCTGTTGATGCGAATTCATCGGATGATGCACCGGCGATTCCGCCTCGAGGTCTGAAGCGTTCATGCCCCAGTCCAGCTCCGGACCCGTTCTCCAACTCCTTGCCAGTGGACTTCAGCGCTGGATCCGCAGCCAGTGCGATTCAGCCGAGGTGATCAACCTGGCTCTGAAGGGTTCAGCCCTGGAACTGCTGCGCGGCCGACTGCAAGGGGTCTCACTGGAAGCCAGGAAGGTGAGTTTTGACCAGCTGCCTCTGATGCGCGCAGAGATCGAATGTGGTGCCTTGAAGGCGACGCTCCGGCCGGGCCAGCCCAATCAGCCCGTGCAACTTGAAGCCCCGTTCTCGATCAAAGGAGAGGTGGTGCTGGCTGGCCAAGATCTCAATCAGGCCCTGGCCAGCGATCGCTGGCGCTGGCTTGGGGATCTACTCGCCGAACAACTGATGGGATTGACGCCCTTGCGTTCGTTGGTCATCGACAACGACCAACTTGTGCTGACCGCGGATGTGATCACTGGCAAGGATCCAGTGATGCAACGATTCCAACTCTGCGCAGATCAGGGGACCATCCGCGTCGACCACTGCGATGCCGAAGAGTCGCTTTTGCTTCCGATGGACCCCAACATTCAGATCCATGCAGCCCGACTTCAGGGAGGGCACCTGGTGCTCAATGGACAAGCCATTGTTCAACCTTGAGACTCTTCAACCCTGAGACCGTTCAACCCTTCAAGCGATTGAATCTTGAGTGGCTCAGCTTCGGCCAAGAACCGGAAGCAGGAGGGTCACCCCATAGAAGACCACCGCTGGAGTGAACAGGAAACTGTCGATGCGGTCGAGAATGCCGCCGTGGCCAGGCAAGGCATCACCGGAATCCTTCAGACCCGCGTCTCGTTTCATCATCGATTCAGTGAGATCACCCACAAGAGCAAACAAGGCGACAAGAGCACCGAGACAGCCACCGGAGAGTGCCCCATAAGGCCACCCCAGCGATGCACCGGCAACCACGCCCAACAGCACGGAGGAAGCCAAACCGCCATAGGCCCCCTCCATCGTTTTGGCCGGCGACACTGGAGACAGCTGGTGACGTCCGAAGCGGCGACCGATCATGAAGGACCCGATATCGGTGGCCACCACCATCAAACAGGCCATCAACGTGATCGCCAGTCCCGGCGTGATCCAATCACCCGACCACCCCGGCAGTTGGGCGAGTGTTGGTGCGAGATCCACATCGGTGAGGTTGCGCAGCTTCAGCCAGTGACTTGGGAGAAAGCCCAAATAGAACAGTCCAAAAATCGAGGCGGCGATGTCGGCGATGGAACCGGTGATCGGCTGCAGCAACAACCATCCGCAGATAGCAGCTCCGGACAGTGGCAGCACCGCATCGGCGAGATGGGAGGCAAGACCACCATTCACGGACCATTGGGTGCAGACCAACAGCAGCTGGCAGGCCACCAGGGTCGTCTTGGTAGCAGGTCGCATGCCTTTGAACTGCGCCATCCGGAAAAACTCCAGAAGGCCGAGATGCACCATCACACCAAGGGCGATGGTGAACCACCAGCCGCCTAAGCCCACCACCACAAGACCGAACAGGCCAACGAGCAGGCCGCTGACAAGACGTTTCTGATCCGAAGCCAGACGTTGACTGGGGCCTTTACTGGTTGTGACGTCTGCAATCACCGGCCAGATCCCAAGGCGCTTCAGGCCAGAACCTTCACCATACCGGGCACCTGATCAGGCCACCGCCGGTGTTGCTGTTCCAGCCAGGCACAGCGTTGCGCATCCATCCGCTCTCCTGGCACCAGCAGGGGCACGCCGGGGGGATACGGACAGATCAGTTCAGCCGCAATGCGGCCGATGCAACGGGCCACAGGCAAACGGGTGGCGGGTCGGCGCAGCGCTTCATCGGGCAGAAGCACAGGAACCGAAACGCGATCGCAGGGCGGTGCCGGTATCGGGGCCAGGGGCTCACCGCCCGCCTCGTCAAGCAAACGCTGCCAAAGGTGCCTGAACTGCCTGGCTAGGCCTCGATGCTGGGCGAAGCCAAGACAAAAGGTGAGGCAGAGCGGTTCCGGCAATTCGGCGATCAATCCCTGCTGCATGCACCAGTCATCGGCCTCCAAGCCACTGATCCCCGCCTGGCCAGTCGCCAAGATCAAGCGCAGCGGATCATCACCGGAATGGAGTGGCACACCGGCCCGTGCCAGAACCGTCGCCAGAGTGGTGGCGTCACACTGACGTGCCTCCAACAACACCGGCCAGCGCGGCGACAGCATCCAATCGAGAGTGGCTTCACAGGACGCCAGCATCAAGGCACTGGGGCTCGTGGTCTGAAGCCTCTGCAATGCAGCTTGAACTCGCTCTGGATCGATGCGTCCGTTGCGTTGCCAGAGCACAGCAGTCTGTGCCAAGCCGGGGGCTGACTTGTGCAGAGAATGCACCACAAGATCTGCACCAGCGCGAACCGCTGACGCCGGCAGCGCCGAGCGGGAGGGAAAGGCCAGATGGGTGCCATGGGCTTCATCCACCAGCACCGGCAGTCCCCGCGCATGCAACAGGTCAAGCAAGCCGCTGATGTCAGCGGCATAACCGTGATACGTGGGGTGCACCAGCACCGCAGCGGCGATGCGACAGCCAGGGTCAGGCAAGGTGTCCAAAGATCGACGCAGGCCCGCGACAGACATGGCACCTGGATGGCCGCGATCGGCAAGAAACGGCACCGGTAGAAACACCGGCATCACTCCTCCCAGTTCACAGGCAGCAATCAAGGAGCGGTGGACATTACGAGGCAACAACACCGCTTCACCAGGCTGAGCCATCGCCAGCAGAGAAGCCTGCAACAGCCCCGTGGCCCCATTGACGCCAAACCAACAACGATCCACACCCAACGCAGTGGCCAGCCGCGCCTGACTGGCGGCCACCGCTCCCTCCGCCTCCAGGGGACCGCCGATCTCTGGGAGCTCCGGAAGATCCCAACGACCCGGCGGTTGTCGCAACAGTCGCTGCAAGGACGGAGGCAGGGCAGCACCTCGTCCATGGACAGGCAAATGCAACGACCGTCCACCAACTGAACGCAGCAGCGAAAGAAGCGACGTCATCTCAAAACAACGGGGACGAGCGCGGTGAAGACTTTCTAGGATCAGGTTTGTGACAGCGCCGCTGCGCTTGGAATCTCTTCGTTACAACCCCGGCCGCGATGCTCGCTGGCTGCTTCTCCGTCCCTGGATCGGCATTCCGCGCCTGATTCAGATTCTTTGGGCCCTTTTGGGGTTGGTGTTGAGTGTTCTGCTACGCGGTAACAGCAGTGATCCGCGCGTGCAGCGCAATCTGGCACGAACCCTGCTGCGCACCCTCACCAATCTCGGACCTTGCTTCATCAAGGTCGGTCAGGCTCTCTCCACACGACCGGATCTAATCCGCAGGGATTGGCTGGATGAACTGACTCGCCTCCAGGACGATCTGCCGGCGTTCAACCATGCCATTGCTCTCAAAACCATTGAAGAAGAGCTGGGCGCTCCTGCCGATGCTCTATTTGAGGAGTTTCCGGATTCACCGGTGGCCGCCGCCAGTCTTGGCCAGGTCTACAAAGCCCGAGTTCGCGATCAGCACTGGGTCGCGGTCAAAGTTCAGCGCCCCAATCTGGTCTTCATCCTGCGGCGCGACATGGTGCTGATCCGCAGTCTCGGAGTGCTGGCAGCACCCTTCCTGCCCCTCAATCTGGGGTTCGGCTTGGGAGAAATCATCGACGAATTTGGGCGCAGCCTGTTCGAAGAGATTGACTACTGCTGCGAAGCGGACAATGCCAAACGCTTCTCCCGACTGTTTGCCGAGAACCCTGCTGTCACCATCCCTGAAGTGGACGATGGTCTTTCGAGTCGCCGCGTGCTGACCACCAGCTGGATCAGTGGGACCAAGCTGCGCGACCCTCAGGAGCTGAAAGCCCAACGGCTTGACCCAGCGGCTCTAAT
>MDTA01165454.1_pt1 | contig 10291 bp, 12 predicted proteins | sample 811151 | NCBI WGS metagenome assembly MDTA01 (sample SAMN05326648, study PRJNA326480) | marine metagenome | isolation source: seawater | place: Indian Ocean: South | collected 2010 | reverse complement strand
TCAAATTTCGAACAAGATATCTTCCTATAAAACCACCACCACCTAAAATTGTGCAAATTTGATTTTTCATGGTATTTAGTACACTTATATATGAAAATAACTAAGTTTAAAGAGGACATAAGTTCAGAAATAGCCAAATCATTTAAAAATAGTGTTGCTATAGACACTGAGGCAACAGGACTTCAAATACCAGAAAGAGATAAGTTAAGTTTGATTCAAATTTGCGACGAAAAGGAAAATGTTTACATAATTCAACCAAATAAAAATAATTTCAAAGCACCGAATCTAGTTTCAGTTTTAGAAAATGATAAAATTTTGAAAATAGGACATTTTTTAAGATTTGATAAAAACGCTCTGGAATTCTTTTTGAAATGCAAAATGAAAAATATATTTGATACAAAAATTGCATCTAAAATTGTACGTACTTATACTGACAGTCATGGTTTAAAAAATCTTGTGCAAGAGTTTTGCAATAAATCATTAGACAAAAGACAAGGAAGCAGTGATTGGAATAAAGATATTAATGAATTATCTGATAAACAGCTAGAGTATGCAGCGAATGATGTTATTTATCTTCACAAAATTAAAAACGAATTAGAAAAAATGTTAATTCGAGAAAAAAGAATGGATATTTTTAAAAAGTGTTTAGTCTTTCTAGATACAAGAGTAGCTTTAGATCAAAGTGGATTTAAATTTGATATTTTTGAACATTAATGAACAAAAAAAATTATTTAAAAATAGCAAAAAAAGCAGCCAGTATTCAAATTTCTGAGCTAAAAAAGATTAAAAAAGTCTTTAATAACTCTTTTGTTAAAGCAGTTGACTTAATTTTAAACTGTAAAGGAAAAGTAATTTTTGCAGGAATTGGTAAATCTGGACTAATTGCAAGAAAGATCTCCGCAACTTTTTCAAGCGTTGGTATTCCCAGTTTTTTTTGTCATCCCTCTGAGGCGTTGCATGGGGACATGGGTCAAATTGAAAAAAGAGATCTTTTAATCATCTTCTCTTATTCCGGAAACACTTCAGAACTAACAAACTTACTAAAGTATGCTAATAGATACCAAATAAAAATTGTTGGGGTAGCCTCAAAAACAGATAGCATTTTAATAAAGGCTAGTGACGTAAAATTAATACTTCCAAAAGTAAAAGAGGCTGATCTTACAGGAATGGTACCTACGTCCAGCACTTCAATAACATTGTTGTTAGGAGATTGTCTGGCAACAACAGTAATGAGTAAGATGAAATTTTCAAAAGAAAAATTTAAAGTATTTCACCCAGGTGGAAATATAGGGAATTCATTGCTTTTAGCCAAAGATATAATGGTAAGTGGCAATAAAATGCCAGTAATAAATTACAAAAGAAATTTAATTGAGGCTTTAAAAACAATGAATAAAAAAAATCTTGGTATAATTATTGTTCTCAAAAAAAACTACATTGAAGGAATTATAACTGATGGTGATTTAAGAAGAGAGTTTAGAAATAAAAAAAAATCTGAAGATCTTCAAAAGTTAATGTCAAAATCTCCATTAGTAGTAAATGAGAGCATGCCAGCTTCAAAAGCATTAGCAATTATGAGTGAAAAAAAGATCACAAGTTTACTTGTCGTATCTGACAAAGACACAAAAAAAATAAATAAAAAATTAAAAGGAATCATTCATATCCACTTTCTATTAAAAAATGGAATAAAATGATTCAAAGAAAAAAAAAAATTTTATTTTTACAATTAAGCCTTCTTATATTAGGTATAATTATTATAATCGTGACTTATTTAAATAATGAAGATTCATCTGATAAAAAGATAATTTTGAAAAGTACCGAGGAAAAAATTGCAAAAAAACTTAAAGATAATAATAAAGAAAATATTAATTCTAATACATTTTTGAATATAGAATATTCTGGACTAGATTTTTCTGGAAACAGATTTATTTTAGAATCAAAAGAGGCAACAACAATAAGCACAAATTCTGAAATAGTTGATTTAAAAGGTGTAAAAGCTGTATTTTATTTTAAAGACGATACAATTTTAATAGTTAAGTCAAATTTTGGGCGATATAATAGTAAGACACTTGATATGAAATTTTCTGAAAAAGTAATTGCAACTTATAATGATAATATATTAAACGCTGATAATGCAGAATATACAAATTCGCTAGGTAAATTAATAATATCAAATAAGGTAAAAATTTACAGCACGGAGGGAGATTTATTAGCAGACAAACTCACATTTGATGTTAAAAATCAAATTTTAGAAATTGACTCCTTTAATGAAAATAAAATAAATGCTAACATTAGAAATAAATGAAAAAAGGTTTTAGAATTTTAAAATTTAAAAAAAATAAACCAATATTTGAAATTAAAGATATAAGTAAATCGTTTGACGGGAGGCCAATTTTAAAAAAACTTTCTATGAAAGTTTTCCCGGGAGAATGTGTGGGTGTCCTCGGGCCAAATGGTTGTGGAAAAACTACTTTGTTTTCTATGTGTATTGGGGAACAATCGCCAGAGGGAGGAAAAATATATTTAAATAACAAATCTATTGAGGAAACTCCGATTCATTTACGTACTAAAGAGGGTTTGGGTTATTTGCCACAACAAAGAAGTGTTTTTGACATGTCTGTGTATGATAATATTTTGGGTATCGCGCAAATTGCAATTAAAGGTGTAGAAAATCAAAAAACAATTACTGAAAAATTACTAGACGAATTTAATCTACAGCATTTGAGAACGCTTAATGCTTCGGTGCTATCTGGTGGTGAAATAAGGAGGTTAATGATGGCTAGAGTAATGATCAATAAACCTAAAATTGTTTTATTAGATGAACCACTTGCTGCATTAGATCCAATAGTAATCCAAGATATTCAAAAATATATTTTAAAAATTCAAGCTAGCGGAACTGCTATTTTAGTTACTGATCATAATGTCAAGAATTTATTTGACATCACTGACAGAAGCTATGTGTTAGGTGAACAATCTATTATTGCAGAAGGAACTTCTCGAGAACTATTAAAGTCTACAAAAGCTATACAACAATATTTTGGTTCTCAATTCTCCTAAAGATGGCAAGCAAAAGTTTTAGTTTAGTAATCAAGGATAAAGTTTCATCTTTCAATAAAACAATAAGAGTAGACTCTGATAAATCTTTATCTATAAGAAGTTTTTTAATAGGTTCTATCAGTCAAAATATATCGATAGTAAATAATGTCCTAGAGTCTGAGGATGTGAAAAGCGCCATCATAAATTGTAAAAAACTTGGGATTAAGATTAAAAAAGTCAAATCGCGTTCTTACAAAATCTTTGGAAAAGGCTTAGGTTCTTTATCGATAAAAAAAGGTTCAGAGTTAAATTTTTCAAATTCAGGAACGTTAGCAAGACTTCTTATAGGTATATTATCTACAACCCCAAATATTAGCGTAAGATTAAAAGGTGATCACTCATTAAATAAAAGAAATATGAAAAAACTTATTGATCTGACCTCAAAATTTGGTGCATCTTTTTTTCCTAAAAACAAAACTACATTTCCATTAAAAATGACTTCATCAATATTCCCGATTGGCATCAAATATAACGCAGGTGTTAGCGCTCAATTGAAATCAGCTGCAATCTTGGCTGGATTAAATAGTTATGGTGATACGACTATAACTGAAAAAACCATTTCTAGAGATCATACTGAAAACTTATTAATGAATAATTCTCAAGTTATAAAAATTAAAAAAAATAAAAAAAAAGTTATTAAAGTTCATGGTAAGAAATACTTAAAGCCATTTTTAATAAATATAAGTGGGGATCCTTCAAGTGCAGCATTTTTTGTTGCATTAACTTTATTAAATCCAAATTCGTCACTTAAAATAAGAGATGTAGGACTTAATCCAACAAGAATTGGTTTCTATAAAATTTTAAAAAAACACAATGCAAAAATTAAATTTTTAAACTTGAAGAAAAAAAATCATGAGATGCGTGGTGATATATTTGTAAAAAGTAGCAATATAAAACCTATAAAAACTCTTGCTGATATGTATCCAAGTACGACTGATGAATATTTATTACTTTTTTGTATTGCTGGACTCACAAAAGGAACTTCTTCGTTCAAAGGAATTTCAGATCTCGCAAATAAAGAAAGCTCAAGGGCACACGAAATGAAAAAAATTTTGTATCAACTTGGAATAAAATGTAAATTATCAAAAGATGAAATGAAAATTATTGGCAAAAATAAAGAAAGTATTAATAAAAAGAAGATTGTAGTAGGAAATTTAGGTGACCACAGAATTGCTATGTGTGCATTTATTTTAGGCATATTAACAAATTCGAAAACGAATATAAAAAACTTTGAGACTGTGTTTACTTCATCACCATCTTTTTTAAAAATAATGAAATCCTTAGGAGCAAAGTTTGAAATTAAAAAAAAATAAATACTTAAAAATAACTTGTGATGGGGGTGCTGCCACTGGGAAATCTACGGGTGCTAAATTGATAGCCAAAAAATTAAATATATCTTTTCTATCTAGTGGATTACTGTACCGATATGCTAGTTATTTGATACTTAAGCATAATCCAAAAAAAGAGGTCAATTTTTTAAGGAAAAGCTTCAAGAGTCTTAATTATAACAAGTTAAATAAAATTAACTTACATACACCCGAGATATCTTATCAAAGTGCTATTATAGCAAAAAAATTGAAAGTAAGAAATATTTTAAAAAACTACCAAAAAGAATTTATAAAAATTCATAAAAGTTGTGTTTTAGAGGGTAGAGATGCCTCAACAAAAATTCTGCCAAATTCTGATGTAAAATTCTTTTTTAAATGTAACATCAATATTGCAGCTAAGAGAAGATTTATGGAATTAAAAAAAAACACAGCAACATTAAGCTAAATGCAGTTAAAAAGGCTTTAAAACTAAGAAATATTTCTGATAAAAATAGAAAACATAGTCCTTTAAAAATGCATAAAAATGCTGTAGTGGTGGACACCGGAAAATTGAATAAACAAGCTATGGTAGCAAAAATGACAAAACATATAGAGAGAGTAATTAAAGAAAAATATGGCAATTGAACAGTTAAATAAAGACAGTGCTCTACACAAAGAATTTAAGAATTTATTAGATAAAGATTTTAAAGATAGAAAACTCAAAGAAAACGAAATCATCAAAGCAACTGTAACAGAAATTACGAAAAATTTCATAGTTGTAGACTGCAAAGCTAAAATGGAAGGCATGATACCTATTGAGGAGTTTAAAAATGATGATGAACTAAACAAACTTAAAGTCGGGTCACAAATTGATGTTTACCTTGAGAGGATAGAAAGTTTTAAAGGAGAGATAGTCATTTCTAGAGACAAGGCTAGAAAAATGAAAGCTTGGAAAAAAATGGAAAAAGTGTTCGAAACACAAGAAGAGATGACTGCTTATATAACAGGTAAAGTAAAAGGTGGATTTATAGCAACTGTAGAAAATTTGCCGTGTTTTATGCCATCATCTCAAATAGATGTTCGCCCATTAAAAAGAGTTGATCATTTAATGAATACTCCTGTTAAGGTTATAGCGACTCGAATAGATAAAAATAGAGGGAACGTCTGCGTTTCTAGAAGAGCTGTTTTAGAAAAAAGTAAAAGTGCTGAGCTAACTGAAGCTTTAAAAAATATCAAAGAAGGCGATATAATTGATAACGCTATAGTTAAAGCTACAACAGACTGGGGAATATTTTTAGATATTAATGGAATTGACGCTTTACTTCATGTCTCGGACCTAAGTCATGGAAGAGTCCAAAAGCCGGCAGATTTAGTAACTATAGGACAAAAAATAAAAGTTAAAATAACAAAAATCGACAAAGCAACTAATCGTGTATCGGCGTCTGTTAAAGCACTTACGGAAGATCCTTACGCTAATATAGAAAAAAAATATAAAATTGGTGAGGTGTATGAAGGCGTTATAACTAAATTAATGGATTACGGTTGTTTTGTAAAAATTGAAGACGGTATTGAGGGTTTAATTCACAATTCAGAACTTGACTGGACAAATAGAAACATAAAGCCAAGTAAAATTTTATCAACTTCTCAAAAAATCAAATTTAAGATTGTAAGTATTGATAAAGAAACAAAAAGAATATCTTTATCATATAAAGCAACATTGGATAATCCTTGGGACAAGCTAAAAGACAAAGTAGGCCAAGAGGTTAAAATTAAAATAAACAATATTACAGATAAGGCTATCTTCGCAGATCTTGAGGGAGGTAAGTTGTCAGGAATGTTACATTATAAAGAAATTTCCTATGATGAGAATATTGATGACCTAAAAAAATTTAAAAAAAACGATGTCATCAATGTTAAAATCTTAGAAATAAAAGATGAGAAAATAAGATTTTCTAAAAGAGCATTAGAAGAAGATCCTTTAAATTGGTTTAAAGAAAATAAGAAAAAAGTTGGCAGTGTTATAACAACAAGAATTCATGAGGTATTAAAAACTGGAGTAAAAGTAGCAATAGACAAAAATAAAAAATTAATTGTAACAATTAAAAAAGCTGACTTAGCAAAAGATTCTGCCGACGCTAGACCTGAAGTGTTTTCTCCTGGAAATGCATTAGATGCTAAAATTACTGAATTGGATTTAAATAACAGAAGAGTAAAGCTAAGCGTAAAAGCTGCCCAAATAGATGAAGAAAAATCTTTGATTGCAAAATTTGGTGCTGGAGCAACTAAATCTGGCGCCACATTAAAGGGTATCTTTGAAAAAGCTATAGGTAAAAAAGGTAAAAAAGAAAAATAATTGTCCCGAAAAAAGCTTATTAAGCAGCTTAAAGAAAAAAATCCTAAACTAAATCAACTAGAATTAGAGACTGTTATTGATGTTTTCTCTGAAACTATTTTAAATTCTTTAAAAGCGGGAAAAAATGTAGAGATAAGAGGATTTGGACGGTGGTATAGAAAAAAATTAAAGGAAAATTTTAAAGCAAGAAATCCTTCTACAAACAAGTTAATTTATAAACCAGAACGTGTTAAGGTGAGATTTAGACCATCAAAAAAATTAAAAAAAATTATTAACGAATGAAAAAACCAAAAATCTTTATAGCTTGCGACACTACCAGACTTAGTAAAGTTAGAAGAATTTTGAAATTTACAAAATCAACTAAGATGAAAATTGGTTATAAATTTGGTTTAGAATTCATGAATTCTAAAAATGGAAGACCATTCATATCAAAATTAAAAAATAAAATTATTTTTGTTGATTTAAAATTAAATGATACGGTCAATACTATGCTGTCAGCTGTAAAAGCTTTAAAAGATTTAAAAATAAATTATCTTACAGTTCATATTTCATCAGGTTTATCAGCTTTAAAGGCTGTAAAGAAAGTTTCAGGATCAACAAAAATTATAGGTATTACAACTTTAACATCTTTAAATGACAATGATTTAAAATTAATTGGATACAGTAAATCTGTAAAAAATTTAGTGATTCATCAAGCAAAGCTTGCAAGAAAAGCAAATTTGGACGCTTTAGTATGTAGTCCGCATGAGGTAAACGTTGTAAGAAAAATTTTCAAAAAAGAAATTATAACTCCTGGGGTTCAAATAGGAAAAAGAAATTATGATCAGAAACGATCTATGGAGGCAAAGAAGGTCAAGTCTGATTGGCTGGTTATCGGAAGAGCTATAACACGTGGAAACATAAAAAAAAATATTCAAAATCTTGCTAAAGAATTAAGATAATGAAAATAAAGATTTGTGGTTTGAATCCTGCCAGAGATGTTCAAATTTGTATTGACTTAAAAGTAAATTATTTAGGATTTGTATTTTATGAGAAATCTCCTCGTAATATAGATCCAAAAGATATTAAAATACTTTCTAGTTATGACAAAAAATTCTCTTCATTTGTTGCGGTAACAGTAAATCCAAGTGATGAGTTTATCAAAAAATATCTAATTGGAAATTTCGATTTCATACAACTTCATGGATCAGAGTCAAAAGAAAGAGTTGAAAAAATTAAAAATATGGGTTTTAAAATTATAAAAGCTATAAAAGTTAATAACGAGTTAGATATCTATAAATATAAAGAATTTAATAAAGCTGATATTATATTATTTGATACACCAGGAATGGAAAAATCCTTAGAATTTCCTAAAAATCTAATTAATAATCTTCCCTTAGGTGAGAAATTTGCCTTAGCTGGCTCTATTTCAGAGGGTAATGTCTCAAATTTAAGTAAATTGGGGGTTAATTTTTTTGATTTATCATCTAGTTTAGAAAGTCAATTAGGTTACAAAGATCATCAAAAAATTAAAAGTTTTATACAAAAAATAAATGAACTTAAAAGTTAAAAAGAACAAACCTCTTATTGACCAACATGATAAAAATTTTATGTATGGAGGTAAATTTGGAGGAAATTATATTCCTGAAACTTTAAAAAAACCTATAGACGATCTTACAAAATTATTTTCCAGACTAAGAAAAGATAAAAAATTTCTCAAAGAGAGAGATCATTATTTTAAAACCTACGTGGGTGCTCCAACACCTTTTATTAGATTAGATAATTTAACTGATCATCTTGGAGGCGCACAAATTTATGCAAAAGTAGTTTCTGAAGCTAATGGTGGAGCTCATAAAATTTATAATGCTACCGTTCACTGTCTTATAGCAAAAAAGGCAGGAAAAAAATATATCGTAGGAGATACCGGTGCTGGATATGCTGGAAAAATGCTCTCTATGGCAGCTAAAAAATTTGGTCTCAAATGTAAAATATTTATGGGGGCTAAAGATATTAAAAGACAAAGACCTAATGTAGAAGCTATGAAAAAAAATGGAGCAAAAATTATCCCTGTAACTACCGGTAGTCAAACACTTGTAGATGCTGTTAGTGAATGTATGAGATACTGGGTTTCAAATTGTGATACTACACATATGTGTGTTGGTTCAACAGTTGGTCCTAACATATTTATTAAGATCTGTGCTTGGAGCACAGCTCAAATTTCAAGAGAATTAATCAAACAAGTGCGAGATGAGTTTGGAAAGCTACCCGATAAAATAACATTAATTAATTGTGTTGGAGGTGGTAGTTCAGCAGCTGGTTTTTGGAATGAATTCATGGATACCCATGCTAAATTTATTGGGGTAGAAGCTGGAGGTCCAAAAAATAGCAACCTTCATGCAGCTCCACTAACTAATGGATCTAAAATTGGTATTCTTCATGGAGCTGTCCAATACGTTATACAAGACAAAGAAGGTCAGATAGGTACTACTGAGTCAATATCAGCTGGTCTAGATTATCCTGGAATCTCACCTCTGCACTGTTTTTTAAAAGATGCTAAAAGAGCTAAATATACTTCAGCAAGCGATGAGGAAGCTCTTAAAGCTTATCAATTGGTTTCAAAACTTGAAAATATTTCTCCATCACTTGAACCCTCCCATGCTTTTGCCGAAGCAATTAAACTAGCGCCAAAATTAAATTCTTCTGAGATTATTGTCGTGAATTCTTGTGGAGATAGTATTAAAGATAAAGACATAATTAAGCAAAAGTTAGGGTCGTATTCAAGATGAAATCAAAAATAGCTCTTGCTTTTAATAATTGTAAAAAAGAAAAAAGACCGGCCCTAATTACCTACACAGTGGCTGGAGATAACACTAAAAATAATTCTCTTAAAATATTGAATAAAATTTCCAAACACGTAGACATTCTCGAGCTTGGATTTCCGCATAATACACCTATTGCTGACGGTGGGCAGATACAAGGTAGTTCACATCGAGCTCTTAAGAATGGAATTAAATTAAAAGATATTTTTCAAATTGTAAGAAAATTTAAAAAAAATAATCCTCTGAAGCCAATTATTCTTATGGGTTATTTCAATTTAATTTATCAATATGGTGAAAATAATTTTTTAAAAAGCTGTAAATCATCTGGGGTGGATGGTTTAATTATAGTTGATCTCCCTTATCCTGAAAATAAAAGCTTTGCTAATAAATGTAAAAAAAAATCAATTAATTTTGTACAACTGATATCTCCGACAACTTCTCAAGATAGAATGAGAAAAATTATTAAAGACTCACATGATATGATTTATTACATATCGATGCTTTCAACCACTGGGGGGAAACTAAAAGTTTCACCAAAAAAAATTCTTCAAAATTATAATAAAATAAAAAGAATCAACCCAAAAAAGAATCTAGTAATAGGGTTCGGCATAACAGATAAGACCATTTCCTCCCTTAAATCAGCAAATGGACTAGTAGTGGGCAGTATGTTGTGTAAAACAATAACGAATTCACTCAAAATGGGACAAAATCCTGTCACAAAGATAGATAAAGTTGTGTAC
>MDTA01098502.1_pt1 | contig 10291 bp, 7 predicted proteins | sample 811151 | NCBI WGS metagenome assembly MDTA01 (sample SAMN05326648, study PRJNA326480) | marine metagenome | isolation source: seawater | place: Indian Ocean: South | collected 2010 | reverse complement strand
GTCGGATCATGGCTCGTGCTTTATTGTGTGAATCTCCTGTTGACGGAGAACCTTGCGATGAATGTCATTCATGCAAGGCGATGTTAATGGGTAGCCATGACTCATTCATTGAGGTAGACGCGGCCACGAACAGTGGTAAAGCAGATGTAAAGAAGCTCTTAGAGGAACTAGGGTATGCTTCATTTTCGGGGAAGAAGAAGCTCTACCTCTTTGATGAGGCACATCAGCTTTCTAAGGACGCATTAGATGCTCTCCTTAAACCGATGGAGGAGAATGATCGGGGTAGCTTCGATAAGAAGCTCGTTTGCATTTTCGCCACCACTGAACCAGAGAAGATGAGACAGACAGTCTTGAGCCGATGTGCTCCTGCGTTCATCATTCGTCATGTGGACTCAGAAGAAATCGCAGATCGCTTACAAAAGGTGTGTGAATGGGAGGGTTTTGAATATGAGCGTGAAGCGTTAGTTTTAATAGCCGACTTTACAGAGGGGCATATTCGAGATGCTTTAAAAGCTATTGAAGGAGTCGCTTCTTCAAATGAGGGTAAGGTAGGTCTAAAAGGTGTGAGGTCATATCTCCATGTAGATCGTAATGATGTAATCTGTCAGCTCTTGTTGACAGATAACTCTAAGTCTTTGAGCTTAGTAGATGAGTTATTACAATCGACCCCTGTGGGTATTGCTTATGACAGGTTGCAGTCAGCGTGTATGTTTGCGATTTCTCTTGGTATGAAGGCAGGAGTTCCACCTCCATATTGGAACAGACCTCTTTTACAGGAGATTTGGGATAAGTATGGTATGCCTTTATTAAGTCTCGCAGATAGCTTGGCAAGTCGTCCTATTAGACCAACAGGTGGTATGTTTAAGTGTGATTTGTTAAAATGGAAGATCGGTGGGGTACAAGCTCTACAACTGCCTCAACCAATTTTTGAAGAAAAAATCCCTGTTTCAGAACCACAGGAGGTTAAACCTCCTCCAAAGAAGCAACTTTCGCTCTCGGAGTTTAGTAAGATGGTAAAAGGGATGGTATCTATTTAATACCATTCTTTTTACTGTGAGTTGTCTATGAGAGAAAATTCGTGGGTTGTCCTTGAGCTTTCAACTAAAGGCGAAGAAGAAGCCCTAAAAGGGTCGCTCAAAGATAGAATAGTTTCTAACACTGCTTTTAATGTTGATGATATATACATACCCTTGATGGTTCAAAGATACCACGAACCTATTTGGTTAATGGAGGGTTATATTTTCATCAAGAGTGGTTACGGTGCGGTAGAGTATTATAGTTTAAAGCAGTGTGGTCTTGTAAGAGACATCATCTCTCAATTAGATAGTCGGACTGGTTTGATGAGTATGGGTGTAATCCCCGACTCTGATCTTAAAAGAATGGTTAGACAAGTAGATAACTTAGGAGGTTCTTTCAAGCAAGGGGATTGGGTTAGACTGAAATCAGGTCCATTCAAGAGCTTTGAGGGTGAGGTAGTAATGACTTGGAGAGAGGGCGATGTGCGAATGTATGCTATTCACTTGTCTTTTAGAAGCGTAGAAATCATACACACCATAGATTGCCTATCTATAGAAGGAGCTTAAAATGGATCAGAAGTTAATGGAACAGATCTTTTCAGACTCACAAGGACTCCATACTTGCCCGACCCCAAATTATGTTTCGGAAGATCAGATTGAAAAAATACATTCAATTTTAGAACACATGAGCAAAGTTTCCCCTGTAGAAGCTGATATGGTTGAGCTACACCTCTTACATGGACTCAGCCAAGCATATCTCGGAAAAATATTTGGGTATACTCAGCCCAATGTCCATTACAGGGTGAATAGAGGTTTAGAGAGATTAAGAGTCTACGCACAGATGACAATCTTTGAGGAAGCTGAACTTAGAGAAATACTTTCTGGTTTTTTTATCGACAGTAAAGACATCGAAGTTTTAGTTCTTTTATACACCTACTCTAGTCAAAGCTATGTGGCTCGTCTTCTAGGAGATACACAGGGTAAAATCAGATACAGACACTTGAAGTGCTTAAAAGCTATGGAACAATCTCCAAAATTACATGAGGTTTATAATACCTTTAAGGTAATAAGTGAAAACATCACTCTGCTTAGGGTTCTTCCGGAGGATGTGGATCGGAAAAGGGTTATCTTATGACGGATAAGATTTTACCGAAAGACATTGTAAAGAGATGGGTAGCAGAAGTAATGACTCAGAGTTATGACATCACGATCCATCCTCAAGAGTATCCCTTTGGAGAAAAGTTTATACGCAATCTTCAAAAAGAAGATTGGGATGTAAGCATCATTGAAGATCACAAAATAGTGATAAGTTCTAACGACCCTATCAAACTCGCACACCTAACAATCAAGTTAAGAAAGCAAGGCTACATCATAGAGGATTGATTTATAGTTCTTTTATGGCCTCTTTATCAGTGTGGATTTAAAAACCGAAGGAGAACACGATGGCTGTAAGAAGAAATCGAATAGTCAAACCATTTAGAGGTAAGCTCTACGATATGGTTGTTAAGAACTTTGCTTATGTACCTGTTCTGAACGCAAGAGGACAGCAAGTAGAACAAGTAGATGAAGATGGTAATCCCATTAAAGGGAGAGTCGTCAAAGTCAGACGCAAAGAAGTTACCGATGCATTTGAAATCTACTACAACATTTGTCTCGTAGACGAATACTTTAAGATGCTCTATGAAGGGGGTCTTAAAGCAGGTAATCCCCCTTACCCTATGTCTACGCTTAAAGAGGACTTTGCAAAAAGTTGGAGGTTCTTGCTTCAAAAGTATGCTATCAACGCTCCAAAAGGCACAAGAGAACTTGCAACTAAAGTTGAAGCTCGACTCGGAGTTATTGACGGTGCTATCAACAAAGGCTTGGCAGGAGCACTTACAGGTACTGACATCAATCAGATCATAGGTATGCTGAAAGGTGCCGCAGGTGGTTCTGATTATAGAAGGACAATCGGCTTCTATGCAGATTTCATTAAACAAGCCTTCAAGATGCTTGGTCTTAATGTCATTAGCGAAGTTAAAAGCAACCCTAAGTTTAACATTCGATATGTGCAGTTCTCTGTAGGGGATGAAATAAGTGATTTGATTTCTAAGTCAAGTTCGATGGTCGCAAGTGAGATCGAAAAAGCTGAAAGACTCAAGAAGATTAGAGATGCGAAACTCAAATCTTCTTTGCTCGAACAAGATTATTATGTAGATACTATGCCTGTCTACTTGGATGAAGGTGTAGCGTATCTTACCGTTGCTTACGATCAGCAAGCAACGAAGATCCCTAAGCCACGAAGCAAGCCTAAAGCTCCTGTGTTCTCTAAGAAGGATAAAGAGATCATTCTTTCTTTAGAGAGCTTAGTGAAGGATGATAATGTCTACTCAAATACTGACCCAAATGATTTCTTCGTTGCACCTAAGTGCTCAATCGAAAAAGATCAGAATGGCAAGCCTTATTTATCTTATGAGCCTGGTGAAGAAGAGAAGAACGAACTCATTATTCGGCAGATTAAAGAAGCTCAACAACGGGCTAAACAGTTCTCTGTTCCTCGATTTAGAGAGGGGTACGGTAAACTCCCTAACGGTGAGCCAGAAGCAGGATACAATAGAGCAGGTATCCCTAACTTTAGGTATGTAGTACCTAAGTCTCGCCTTAAGTTTTACAACCGAGCTGTTAGGTTGTTTGACAAGCTCTTAGAATTTAGAGCTATCTGCGACAACAAAGCCGCTCATAGTAAAGAGGTATATAACTACCGACAAGCAATGACTCCTCTTATTAAAGGTGTTTACAGTAGCGACTTTACTGATGAGCTAGGCAACACTTTCAAACGCTTCGATAACATGGAAGTTCTCGCTAAAAAGGTTATTAAAAAGCGTAAAGAGAAAAAGATAGAAAGACTCACTCAGCCGAAGATTTCAAGCGAGATAATCACAGTTCAAAACTACCCCGATTGGGATGGGAAGAAGATCGTTTACAAAGAGCGTAAAGTTAAGATTGCGAAGTTTAAATACCCATCGGGAAGCACCTACAACCCGATCCACCACAAGGATCTTTTACAGGAAGCCTTGAACCGTATAAATTTAGGTAGAAACCCCGACCTCGACCCAAGCCAAAGAGATCAAGTATTGACCCCTTCATTTAGAGAGATCAAGGGATCTGAGGGTCTGAATAAGACTTTCCAACTTGTTACTTTGAAAGATGCAGAGGGTAAAAATAGAGAGATCATCATAGCAGGTAGGTATGCAGGCTATGAACTCGATACGATCTTGAATATGGAAGGTCGATTTATCGAAGGTGGCTATGTCAAAAAAGAGGGTGGTCGTTCGGTTAAGGTTGAAACAGACCGTATCGCTTTTGACGCTAGGGGAAATCCTCGCACTCTTGATAAGATCCAAAACGGAGACTCTTGGGAGTACAAGCAAAGGCTTATTGAGCCATACATTACAGTCAACCCAAAGACAGGTGTTCTTACTCTTGGTATTCCTGGAGAGAACGAAAGTAAGGCTGACCGAAACATTATGAAGGATCTTGCTGTCAAGATTTCTTCTATCAACGATTTAAGAGATCCGACCCTTCCAACATACCATTCATCTCGTAATCCTTTCTTCACTTTCGCACCAGAAGATTTTGAGACTATTCGTGAGTCTCTTGGTTCTGTAGCTTTAAGTGAGTCAGCATCTAAGTTTATGGATGAGTATTATGCCAAACTTAGAGCGAAAGAGAACGCTACTGCTGTTGAGAACACAGAGCGTTTCACTCCCGAAGCTCTTGGTGGTTTTGTTTCCAAGCTACCAAATGATAAGCCTTTCAAGTTCAACAACAAGCAAAAAGAAGCTGCCGCTTGGCTTGAAGCATCGGGTATGCAGGGTGTTGTTGCTCTTGATACAGGTGTTGGTAAGACCCTTACCTCTCTTGTTGCGATTAAAAAAGCAATCAACGAGGGCATGGAAGAAGGTGGCGAAGGAGAAAATCGTAGATTCCTCTATGTTTCACCTAAGAGCCTTGTCGGAAACTTGAAGAAAGAAGTCCTTAACTTTATGGTTACAGGTGGGGATGAATTTGTTCGAGCTGACGGTGAAGTTGAGACAACTCCAAATTGGCAACAAATCGTTCTTGATCGCATTGATGAGATGTCTTATGAGGACTTTGTTGCAGACTTTAAGAGTTCAGAAAACATTGATGATCTCATCTTAGATATGGATAACGGTAAAGAGATTGTTGCTGAGACAAACCGTCTAGCTCGTGAAAACAAACATCATGGCAAAGAAGCGACAATCACCTACGAGGTTTCTTACAAGAACGGTCGTGAGGTTTCGAGAAAAGAAGTTGATTTCCAAATCGGCAACTTGATCGACCCAACGATCACTCGCACAGCTTCTAGTGCTGATGAAGTAAGGACTATTCAAGAACTTGTTTCTTACCCTGCTCTATCACCTTCTGAAAAGGATGCGAAGAGAAAAGAGCTTGCTAAGTCTCGCAGGAAGTACAACAAAATCAAGAAGCAAGCTAAGGTTAAGTCCTCTCCTGCTTTGAATAAGAAGTACCAAGACAGATACTATGCTTGCTTCTTTGATGAGATCAATGAGATCTTTGAGAAGGGTAATTCTGGTAAAGACAAAAACTATGCTGTGTCCTCTCTTGGACACCCTCGCAAAGTATTCCTTACAGCTTCTGCTCTTGATCGTGATCCTGTTGATCTATACAGACTATCTACTCTCGCTAAAGGTGAAGTGCCTACTGCAAAGAGTGAAAAAGCCTTTGCAAACAAATACGGTGTTGTTCTCGCAGGTCGTATGGTCGCACTGAAACCAGATAAAGAGCTACAAAAGCAGTTCTCTAACTGGGTTAAAGAGAATGCTTACTTTGCACCCAAAGTAGACATTGCATATGATCCAGATTTTGGTGTTGATTACCAAGATGTTCACTTACCGAAGCTCTTGAAGCTCAAGTCTCGTACTCTCACTACTCGTATGCCTAGTGCTATACAGCGAAAGTACAAAAAGGAAGCTAAAGCCATTTCGGGCGAACTTAAAGCGATGATAGCTAAGTATCGTGATTTCCGACATAAACTTGCCCTTATGAAAGATCGTGATGGCGAGTTCTTTGATCGAACAAAGGGTAAGGCATATCAAGACCTAACTAAAGCTACCTCTACAGTAAGAAAAGCTCTTGAAAAGCTCATAAAGATTTCTTCTGAGGGTATGTTTAAAGCTGATGTTGGCTCTAAGGTCTTTAAAGATAACTCGACCGAGAAATGCCTCTATTTCTGCTCGAACTTTAAACTTGCCGAGTCTGTTATCAAGAAGAACAGTAAAATCCGTAGGGATAAAATTCATGCTGTCCTTTGGGCTAAAGAAATCATCTTCTATCAAAATGGTGAGGTGGTCGCTAAGGTCGAAGAGAAAGATAATATGAGCGTTGATGCTTTCGATGCAAAGTATCTCGACACAGGCATATACTCCAAGATGGCTTCCGAAGAAGAAGATACTGAAACCGAGTCTACTTGGGCTATGGACATCTCCAAGAAGTATGTTAGAGAGAATGACTCTCTAGCGACTGCTGTTTGTTCGGACAACTATGCTCGTGGCTTCAACTTTCAAACTTTCACTAAAGTGATCCACCTTGATCGTGGTAAAGGGTTCGACTCTGAACTCTTGAAGCAGAGAACTGCTCGTGCTTATCGTGGTGGTCAAGCTGAACAGGTAGAAGAAATATACATTGACGCTACCTTTGCTCCCGACTCCGAGTCAGAGGGTACTGTCAGCGATAACGCTCGTGGTATTAAAATTGAACTTAAAAATGCTCTCTCTCTTCAAAGAAATGAACTTGAAGAAGGTAAAGAGTATAATGTCTTTACTTGGTTTGAAGATGCTAGTGGTAATGACTCTGAATGGCTTCTTTCAGATAGCTTCACATTTAACACTGAAGATGAAACTCTTGAAGTCAAACTCAATGAACTATTTTTTGCTAGTGGCTATGTTAAACCTATTAACATGGAGAGTGAAGAAGAACCAGTTAAGCGTTTAGTTCTCCTTGAGGGTACGGACATTAAGACGAGAGCGAGAGTCAAAGATGAGTTTGATATGCTTTCCATCGACCAAATCAAGTCATTGGTTAATGAGGCAGATCAAGATTTCTTCCAAGACATCATTGTTAATGGCTTAAAGTCAGACCTTACTGCTCGTCTTGACGCTCGTGTCTCCGACACAGGTATTGCGATTAAGACTCCTGCTATGATGAGAGCTGTCCTTGATCCTACAGAAGAAAACTGTGTCAGAGCTGAAAAAGAGCTTGAAGAGTACGATGCAAACCCACTAAGCCACATCACTTTCGATCCAGGTCGTTATGATGATGCTGATCTATGGTTGGCAAGCAGGTTCAATAGAGATGGGTCTAGCCTTACCGATGCACAGAAGCAAGCCATTGACCTTATGGGCGGTCCTCAAATTGCCGACTTTATTATGAATGACGGAACAGGTTCTGTTAACAGAAATATGATCCGATTAGGAAATAACAGGTACATTGAAGGTGCTAGTGTCGAGATTGGGTCAACCACTATCAACAATGGATATGTTAAGGCTACACCTTGTGCTCCTAGAGGTTTTTCTCCGAGGTTCTTGTTTGCAGAAATCGCTACAGCAAAACGCATGGGTATAAAGCGTATTGTGTGTGACGCCGCAGGGAGTGCAGGAGATGGTACATATAGTGGGTACGCTGTCTGGCCTAAGTATGGTTTCACTAACACGATTGATCTAGGTAGATTACTAAGATCAGTTCCTTCGGACAGCCCAAATCAAATTTATGTGCAAGCTGTAAGACAGATCATGGGAGAAGATCCTGGTACTGTTGATCTTCTAAAGCTCTTAGTAATCACTGCTGACATTATAACCGTGAAGATCAAAAAGTCGGATGCTCTCGCTCATAAAAGTGCGATGCAGGCATGGGAAGAAGCTAAGAAGAACGCTCTTGGTGATCGACCCGTACTCCCAACGCAAGAGAGATGGCAAATTGGTGATCGGATCATAGCTGACGGTGATTATGTAAGAAGAAATGCACCTCAGCTATATAACAAAGAGGGTGTCGTTTACCAAATTAGAGGTTCTAACATTTATGTTAGACTTGATAATGGCTATGAACATTCATTATCAGCGAACTCTCCTCACATCAGTCTTGTAAATCCTCGTCCTGCTGTGGATATGACAGCTATGCAAGAAGAGATTGATGCTTGGGATCTAAGAGAAGCCGAGTATAATACTGATAACCCTAAGCCTCCAAAGCCAAAAGGAAAACCATCTACTGATTATGCAGTCGCTGTCGGTGAAAAGCTGTGGGGATTGTACGGTAGAGGTATGAGTATGTACTTAGACCTTAAAGATGGATCATCTTCCATGAAGGTCGCTAACAATTATCTCAAGAAGAAGGCTCTTGAAGCAAACCTTGATGTAAATGATTTCCTTAACACTCCGTTGGATCTCCTTAACACAGAAGATCCTTGGTGTTGGGAGCAAGAAATCGACAAAGTTTTTGTCAAAGGGCAAAAGGTTAAGTGGACAGAGGTTATCAGTCAGTATCCAGAAGCGTATAGGACTGCATGGTATGCACATAAAGGGCTTCGTGAGAAGATCGAACGACTTTCTGGTTCTGAAAAGGCTTTCAAGGCACACATGAAAAAGTATGACTTGATTGACCCTCAAACTAACCACAGAACTCCTGCACCAGATCGAAGATCACTACAGAGTAGGACTGTTGGTCAAGAGCGTTCTGAGAGCAATGAGTACAAAGTCGAGAATGTACAACAGAGAACCAAACTTGCTTCGGAGCTAAGTGCATCTGACTTTAGACTTTGGGAGGACTCACAAGATCCCTGTTTACAAGCTATTTGGGAACGGTTAAGACTTGAAAACTATCAAGGTCAGATTGTTGCCGAGTTAATCGAAGGCGAAGAAGATCCCGATCTCATTCAAGCTCAAAGATCAAGAAAGGATAAATAAGATGGAAGATTTAGCTACTATCGAAGAATGGATTGATTACATCAACCAAATCCCTATGATGGAAATGATTAGCCACGCTAAGGTTATCGGTTCTGTCTCTTTCGAGGAAGAGAGAGCAGATGAGGGATATGATGATGAGGACATCATGGTCATTTATCAAGCACTCGCTAAAAGGTTCTTAGAACTCGAAATGCGTGTTCCCGATATGATGGATAATGCTTGTGTTAGCTTTAGAGCGATTGCCGCAGGTGTATTCACTCCGTGATGATTGATAATCTCTTTGAGGTGGTATAAATAATCACTACTCATCACCTCAAGGAGATTACCAATGAATGAGTCCGTCTACCAAGCTCTGAAAATGGCTGAAGAATACCATTCGAGCAAATATGCCTCAAACCCAGAGCAGTCATACCCTACGATTACGGAAATCTTAGCAACAGCAAGAGAGATCTTCGAGTTTATAGTCCTCATAAATGAGGAAGAAATCGAAGATGGTGAATTTCCGTTGAATGTCGAGGATGTAGTGTAGTCTTTTTATCGTCTATGCCCTATTTATTAGAGGGCATAGACGATGAAGAATCCTTACACACAAAAGCAAGATGGTATTAGGGCCTGCGTAAAATCAGACTTCAAAGGGATCACCTACCCTAAATACATCTTCACAGTCTTATCTGAGTGTGGGTTCTGTTATGACAGAAATCATGACGGTATTGTGTTCATACATAATCAAGACACAAACCTAACTGTCTTAATCACCTTAGACCGTAGACAAAAGTGGCATCACCTCATAGCGTATAGGCACTCTAAATGGACGCTGACCTATGAAGGTGATGTCGAGTACCATGTCTTTGGGAATGATGTCCTAAAGACGATACGCAGAGCTTATCAGCACTGGCATGGTCTTTAGTCGAGATACATATCCGTTGCCGATAAATGAGATTGTTGAATGGATGACATTATTCGGTAGGTATAAATGAACTATCAAAAGGAGGTTCGTTTATGAGGATCATAGTAGAGGGTCTTATCGGTGTCGGTAAGTCCACATTCACAGAAGAAGCAAGCAAGTATTTCAACCTTACTCCTATGTATGAGTCGGTTGATGATAACCCGTTCCTTGAACTATTCTATTCAGACGACCCAAGCCGATGGGCTTATACGCTTCAAATGCACTTTCTCTATGACAGGTTCTCAAAACACTTACCAGAAAACACCATTCTTGATCGCTCCATCTTTGGAGACACCTGCTTTGCCAACCTATTAAGAGATGATGGAGTCCTCACCGAAGATGAACATAGC
>MDTA01066365.1_pt1 | contig 10291 bp, 6 predicted proteins | sample 811151 | NCBI WGS metagenome assembly MDTA01 (sample SAMN05326648, study PRJNA326480) | marine metagenome | isolation source: seawater | place: Indian Ocean: South | collected 2010 | reverse complement strand
TCTACCGCATGCGCCGCAGAGTGTGGCGAATTGATGGTCTACTTCTATATTTCTTTTGATTCGAGGTCGCGGTGGCGGGTGCGAGGCGCATAACCATTCTCCGTCAAAATACGCCCTATTTCTTCGGCAACCACGACACTCCTGTGACGACCTCCTGTGCACCCGAAGGCGATAGTCAGGTATGCCTTGCCTTCTTCGACATAGGAAGGAACCAAAAAGTCAAGGAGCGGCAAAAGACGCTCCAAGAACAAGATGGTTGATGACTCTCCGAGTACATAATCTCTTACTTCTTGGTCCAAACCTGTCCGCGGTCGTAGCTCTGGCAGCCAATGTGGGTTAGCTAAAAACCGACAGTCGATGACTAGATCAGCTTCGATTGGGATGCCGTGTTTATACCCAAACGACATGACTGTTGTCTGCATTAGTTGGTTTCGACCAGCTTCGCTGAACGCTTCAACTACGCGAGATTTCAATTCATGCACGATGAGATCACCGGTATCAATCACCAGATCAGCTTTTTGTTTGATCGGGTCCAAAAGCTCACGTTCCCGTTGGATCGCTTCAGCTACGGACTCGCTGTTGGTTGCAAGGGGGTGTCGCCGACGTGTTTGGTCGTAGCGACGTAGAAGCACGTCTGTGGGCGCATCCAAGAAAACCACACTTACTCGGGCTGGGGACGTGCTCAGACCTGCCAAGAAGTCCAAGAGATCTTCTTGGTGCTGATGTGACCCAGCCACTAAGGCCAGCCGCTGGACTCGGGGGTCCGCAGCGGTGAGCATCTCAGCCGCTGATGAGAGCAAGCTGGATGGGAGGTTGTCGATGACGAACCAACCCAAATCTTCAAGAGTGTCAGCTACCGTTGAACGGCCGGCTCCAGACAGTCCGGCCACTACCACGAAGTTTGGTCCGTCCTGCATGGTTAAAGCCTAGGTCGCCTCAATGCGAACATCAGCGCTTCCTGCAGATGAGCACCAACAGCCGGGGGATGTGGGCGGCTGCCCGATAGGAGTCATTTCGTTCCAGAAACCCTGCTGGCGGCGATGGTTCAAGCATGCGTTCTAGCTGGAGATCGTTCTCTGAGAGAGCGTTGACGTACTCACTCAAAGGCCGGTGCACAAATGGGATGTGCACACCGAGTTGAACTTCCTCAAGAGTTTCCTGTTCTACGAGGTAGTGGCCAACACGCCAGTAGTGGCTCGGTGGATCTGAAATATAATCGTCGACCCATCCGCTTCCAGGAGTTTGCAGGAGTGGGTGATTCAACATGAAAATAAACTTTCCGCCTTTTGCCAGCACCCGAGAGACTTCAGCGACTGCTTGCCTTAAGGCGGTTATGTGCTCAAAGACAAGACACGCTACTGCCGTGTCAAATACTCCTGCTGCGAATGGGAGCGCCGTTGCGGAAGCTTGGCTATATGCCTCTTGAGTGCTGCGTCGTACGGCCTCACGGATCTGGTTCCATGCTGGATCGATGCCAAAGACCTTGGTTGAGGTAGATGAGAGCAAACGCGACACTTGCCCTTCCCCGCACCCAACATCAAGGACTCTGCCCCCTTCGACCGCCAAGTCCATCAATAAGGGAAGAATTTGTTCCTCATATTCGGGATCAGCGCCCCGAGTGAACTCCCGCTGCCACCAGTGGGAGTGTTGTTCCCACGAATCTTGGATCACGCGCTCCCCTGAGTTCGGTCGTATACGGCATGCGCCACCGGATCAGGTAACCACCTCAAGGCGAGGAGCTCATCGAGTGAAGCTTGTTGCACCTTTCGCACACCCCCGAATTCCTTTATTAAACGTTTGCGACGCACGTCTCCTAGCCCAGATATATCGTCCAGTACGCTGCGCGTCATTCTTTTTTTACGAAGGACACGGTGATAGTTGACCGCGAAGCGGTGGCTTTCGTCGCGAATGCGTTGCAAAAGATACAGAGCCTCGGAGCCTCGCGGCAACTCAATCGGTGTCGAACGGCCGGGCACAAATACTTCCTCAAATTGCTTGGCGAGAGCAGCGACCGGTATTTCGTCACTCAAACCGAGCGTTTCTAGAACTCTTACTGCTACACCCAACTGCCCCTTACCGCCATCAACAACCAAAAGCTGCGGCGGATAGGCGAACTTTCCGGGAACTTCATCCGGCGCTTCCCTTTCCGCGAGAAGGTTTCGGAATCGTCGGTACAGCACTTCCTCCATGGCCGCAAAGTCGTCGTTTCCTGCGACATCCCGGATTTTGAAGCGACGATATTCACTCTTACGCGGTACGGCGTCTTCCAGGACCACCATTGAGCCCACGTAATCAGTTCCTTGGAGGTGGCTCATGTCATAACACTCAATCCGCAGGGGGGCATTGGGGAGCTCCAAGTGGGCTTGCAGCTCTTGCAACGCTCGCGCTCGACTGTTGTGATCAGTGCCTCTTTTTAGGCGGTGACGGGCAAAAGACTCTTTTGCGTTTCGTGTAGCGGTTTCGTGCAACGCTCGCTTGTCCCCACGCATAGGTACCCGTATTTCAACGCGGGAACCTCGTTGCGTGGTAAGCCACTCTTCGTAGAGTCCTTGTCGGTGAGGTAACGAAGGAACGAAAACATTCTTTGGCATACCAATCGGATTTTCTTGGTGGTACAAGTCTTCGATAATTCTCGCAATCAAGTCTGGCTGGGTAACGTCTTCGACTTTGTCGACAATCGAACCCCGCTGACCCATAACGCGGCCTTTACGCACATAGAAGACCTGTACTGACGCTTCTAGCTCATCGTCGTGGAGACCAATCACGTCAAAATCTTCGTTCCGGGTACCAGCTATCTGACGCTTCTCGATAGCTCGTTCAACGCTCGATAGACGGTCACGAAGCCTTGCTGCTAGTTCAAATTCAGTGGCATTACTTGCCTCGCGCATCCGGGCGTTGAGTTCTTTGACTACGTCCTCTGTGTCGCCCTCTAAGAAGCGGATGAGCTTACGAACTAGGCCTTCATAGTCCTCGGACGTTATTTCCCCGACACAGGGGCCAGCACATTGTTCGATATGAAACAACAAACACGGTCTCCCCAGTCGCTGGTGCTCAGCCAACTTGTTGTCGCTACATGTACGGATGGGGAACGTCCTCAGCAGCAGATCTAAAGTTTCTCGAATCGCGTGCGCATGCCCAAATGGCCCAAAATACCGATTACCTCTTTTTCTCTTACCTCGCATAACTGTCGCACGCGGCCATTCATCTCGCATAGTGATGGAGAGAAACGGATAAGACTTGTCATCTCGGAGTCGAACGTTGAACCTCGGCTGGTGCCTCTGAATCAAGCTGTACTCAAGCATGAGTGCGTCTACTTCAGTTGCCACCTCGATCCACTCCACTGATGCCGCCGATTCCAACATTTGCAGAGTGCGAGGGTGCAGATTCCGGGCGTCTTGAAAATAACTGTTCAGCCTGTTCCGCAGGCTCTTGGCTTTGCCAACATAAATAATGCGCCCGCCAGAATCCTTGAATTGATAGCTACCGGGCTGATCGGGTACTGAACCAGATTCGGGACGCAGAGCCATACCTAAATGCTATTGGGCGAACACGACGTCAGTTTGACAGGACGGCACCAAGGAATTGCCCTGTGTGACTAGCCGAAACTTTCGCAATTTTTTCAGGCGGACCGCTAGCCACTACCAGACCACCACCATTCCCACCTTCGGGACCCATGTCGATGATCCAGTCGGCGGTCTTAATCACGTCAAGATTATGTTCAATCACGATCACCGTATTGCCTTGATCAACTAAGCGACTTAGAACTGCAAGCAACCGTCGAATGTCTTCAAAATGGAGCCCTGTTGTAGGTTCATCCAGAATATAAATCGTGTGGCCGGTAGGTCTCTTCGCTAGCTCGCTAGCGAGTTTGACGCGTTGCGCTTCGCCGCCAGACAGTGTCGTAGCTGGCTGCCCAAGTCGAATGTATCCAAGCCCTACGTCAACCAGAGTTTGCATGTGGCGGGCAATCGGTGGTTGCGCTGAGAAAAACTCCAAAGCCTCCTCGCACGGCATATTCAACACGTCTGCGATGGTCATGCCCTTAAACCGCACTTCTAAGGTCTCGCGGTTATATCGAGCCCCCTTACAAATCTCGCACGGAACATACACATCCGGAAGAAAGTGCATTTCGATCTTTATTGTTCCGTCTCCTGAGCAGGCTTCACAACGCCCACCCTTGACATTGAAACTGAACCGCCCAGGTAAATACCCACGAACTTTCGACTCATTAGTCGCTGCGAAAAGCTTGCGAATACTGTCAAAGGCGCCTGTATAGGTAGCAGGATTCGAGCGCGGTGTTCGCCCTATCGGTGATTGGTCGATGTCAATGACCTTATCCAGGGCTTCCCAGCCTTCAAGCGAGGTATGTAACCCGGGAACCTCTTTCGACTTGTAGATACGTTGCATCAATGACTTTCGGAGGATCTCGTTGATCAACGTACTTTTACCCGACCCCGATACACCCGTTACGGCTACAAAACAACCGAGCGGTATCTCGACATCAATTGAACGGAGGTTATTTTCCCGTGCCCCTTTTATTGTGAGGACCTTTGAAATCGGCTCTCGGCGTTTTTCAGGTGTCTCTATACTTCGAGCGCCTCGCAGGTAGTCACCAGTAATCGACCCCTTTGCGGCTGTCAGACCCTTTACAGGGCCGCTATAGATGATTTCTCCACCGTGTTCTCCAGCACCAGGACCTATGTCCACTACCCAGTCAGCTTCAAGAATCGTTTCCTCATCGTGCTCTACAACCAGCACCGTGTTGCCCAAATCACGCAGGTTTTGAAGGGTTTCAATTAGACGGCGGTTGTCCCGCTGGTGAAGCCCTATCGAAGGTTCGTCCAATACATATAAGACTCCTTCTAAACCACTACCTATTTGGCTAGCTAAACGAATACGTTGAGCCTCACCTCCCGCCAAAGTTGCAGCAGATCGATTTAAGGTGAGGTAGTCCAATCCAACGTCCAACAAAAAGTTGAGGCGAGCGTCAATTTCTTTAACAATGGGCGCTGCGATCATCATGTCTCTATCGCTGAGCGACAGGCCATCAATAACCTTGGCTGCCTCCCCGATGGACACTGAGCAAAGCTCATGAATATTGCGGTCGGCCACCCGCACAGCGAGCGAAACTTCATTCAATCGCGCTCCGTCACAGACAGCGCAGGGCACTTCTCGCATATAACCCTCGATGCGATCCCGAGAATGATCGCTGTCCGTGTCAGCGTGACGACGTTGAAGGGTCGGAATGACCCCTTCCCAATGAGTGGTGTAGCTCCGACTGCGGCCGTATCGGTTTCTGTAGCGAACTGTAAACGTTCGGCTTTGTGAACTTCCGTAGAGAATCAGTTTGCGTTGCTTGGCCGTGAGTTTCGACCACGGCTTTTCAATCGGAATATCAAATTCTTCCCCAGTAGCACGCAACAACCGCCCGTACCAACGACTTGCGCCAGTTGCGAATGGAGCGATCGCACCTTCTTCAATGCTTAGGTCGGCATTCGGAACAATTAGTTCTGGGTCTACCTCAAAGCGAGTTCCCAAACCATCGCAGGTAGCACATGCCCCATACGGTGAATTGAAGGAAAAGTTTCGGGGGGCGAGATCTTCGAATGAACGCCCCGTGGCGGGCGAGAAGAGGTGCTGGCTATATGTATGGATCTCCCCTTCTTCTTCTGAGGGAACGACTTCTATCCACACATGTCCGTCAGCGAGATTTAAAGCTGTTTCAATCGACTCAGTAAGCCGTTGCTCAATTCCTTCTCTGAGCACAAGGCGATCCACAATGACTTCAATGTCGTGGTTGACGTAACGATCTAGGCGTTCTTCGGGGAGGATCTCCTTGTCCCCAAGATCAACTGTTTCCCCGTCGACTCGAGCGCGCACATAGCCTTGCGACGCGAGGTCGGTTAGGAGAGTGTGGTACTCGCCTTTTCTTCCCCGAACAATGGGCGCTAGGACCTGGAACCTCTTCTCCGTACCGAGCGTGAGTATTCTGTCGACGATCTCTTGCGAGGTCTGACGCTGGACGACTTCGCCTGTTTCAGGGTCATGTTGTACTCCGATCCGGGCATAGAGAAGCCGAAGGTAGTCATACACCTCGGTAATCGTGCCGACTGTGGATCGAGGATTCCTGCTCGCGCTCTTTTGGTCGATCGAAATCGCCGGTGAGAGGCCCTCTAGGAAGTCGACATCGGGTTTGTCCATTTGCCCTAAAAATTGTCGGGCGTAGGCGGATAACGACTCGACGTATCGCCTCTGACCTTCGGCGTAGATGGTGTCAAACGCGAGAGATGACTTTCCGCTTCCCGATAGACCCGTGAACACGATCAAGTTGTCACGCGGTAGGTCGACGTCAACGTCGCACAGGTTATTTTCCCTCGCGCCTCGAACGATTAATCGATCTCCCATCGTGCCGGAGCCTATCTCGGGCCATATCTCTAAACAGGACGCTCTTAGCTAAAAGGCTTAGATCATGACTACCGAGCGCAGAACTTCTCCCTGCTCCATCTTGTGGAACGCCGCTTCAACATCTTCAATGCCGATTTTCTCGGATACGAACCGATCCAGCTGCAAACGCCCTTGAAGGTGAAGATCGATGAGCATTGGAAAGTCACGGGTCGGCAAGCAGTCGCCATACCACGAGCTTTTGAGGGAACCACCTCGCCCAAAGACTTCAATCATGGGTAGGTCAATGCGCATTTCTGGGTTGGGAACGCCAACGAGGACTACGGTGCCCGCTAGGTCTCTCGCGTAAAATGCTTGTTCATAGGCAGCAGGTGAGCCTACTGCTTCGATTGCGATGTCTACGCCGTTACCGCCCGTCAGCGCCTGAACTGCCTCGACGACTTGGTCAGTACTCATACCAGCGGAGTTGATTACGTGTGTGGCGCCAAAATCCTTAGCCCACTTAAGTTTTCGGTCATCTAGATCTATCGCGATGATCGTGTGTGCTCCAGCTATTCGAGAACCTTCGATTGCGGCATCACCTACTCCCCCGCAACCCCAAACAGCAACGCTGTCTCCACGTGTAACCCCCCCGGTGTTCATCGCCGCACCTAAGCCCGCCATGACCCCACAACCAATCAGGCCAGCTATTTCCGGTTCGGCCGAATCATCCACTTTCGTTGCTTGTCCTGCCGCCACTAACGTTTTTTCGGCGAATGCGCCGATACCGAGGGCGGCTGTCAACTCGACTCCATCCAGCGTCATTTTTTGGTGCGCGTTGTGGGTCTCAAAGCAGTATTGAGGCCTGCCCCGTAGGCAGCTTCGGCATTGTCCGCAAACAGCGCGCCAATTCAGTATGACGAAATCACCTTCATTCACGTTGGAGACACCTGCCCCAACTTGACTTACAGTCCCTGCGGCCTCATGACCGAGAAGAAACGGAAATTCGTCGTTAATTGCGCCTTCGCGATAGTGAAGGTCGGTGTGACATACGCCGCATGCCTGAACATCGACTACCACTTCTCCGGGCCCAGGGTCTGGTACCTGAATGGTTTCGACGGCCACCGGAGCGCCTTTTGATCGAGCTACGACGCCGCGAACTTCATGTGGCATCTAAATACCCCCTAGTAAAGAATTCGCGGCTGGCTACCGCCGCTACCCCTAGTGGCAAACTAGTTGCTAATGCACTAGGTGATCCATAGTTCCTGGTTCACCTTCAGTTCATCGCATCACGAAGGTCACGACGAAGTTCCCGGATCTCGTCGCGTAAGCGTGCCGCGTATTCAAATCGTAAGTCTTCAGCGGCTTCTTCCATTTCAAGTTCCAGAGAGTGAATCAATCGATGCAGGTCATCCTCTGGAAGCTCAGCCAAATCCCGACGCGCTTGCTCATCAATACGAACTCGTTTCGACGACAACTTCTCTGGAACTGGGGCACCCTCTTCTTGCCCTCGTAACACAAGCAAGATATCAGTAACGGCCTTACGGATAGTTTGGGGGTCAATGCCATGTTCCTCGTTGTAGGCCTGTTGGAGACCCCGGCGGCGATTAGTTTCATTGAGTGCCGCTCGCATTGAATCGGTGATGTTGTCGGCATACATGATCACCTGGCCATCTACGTTTCTGGCTGCGCGACCAATGGTCTGGATAAGCGAGGTTTGGCTTCGCAAAAAGCCTTCTTTGTCTGCATCCAAGATGGCTACAAGAGAAACCTCAGGCAGATCCAAGCCCTCACGCAACAAATTTATTCCAACCAGTACGTCAAATTCGCCAAGGCGCAGATCTCTTAAAATTTCGATTCTTTCAATTGTGTCAATTTCACTATGGAGATAGCGAACCCTGACTCCTAGCTCCAGCAAATAATCGGTGAGGTCCTCCGACATCTTCTTCGTAAGGGTTGTCACAAGTACGCGATCCCCTCGACCAACAGTGTGGTTAATTTGCTCGATTAAGTCGTCGATCTGCCCGCGCGTAGGCTTCACAATCACCTCGGGGTCAATCAACCCTGTTGGTCTAATTATTTGCTCGACAACTTGGTCACTGAATTCAATTTCGTACTCGCCCGGCGTGGCAGATAAAAAAATAACTTGGTTGAGACGTTCCATTACTTCTTCAAATCGCAGCGGCCGGTTGTCGCGCGCCGATGGCAGGCGGAAGCCATGTTCAACCAACGTGTCCTTTCGAGATCGATCTCCCGCAAATTGCCCGTGAAGTTGAGGAACTGCGACATGGCTTTCGTCAACCACCAGCAGATAATCGTCGGGGAAAAAGTCCAGAAGGCTAAAGGGCGGTTCATCGAAAGTTCGGCCATCGAGATGCATCGAATAATTTTCGATTCCTGTGCAATATCCGACTTCTTGCAGCATCTCAAGGTCATATTCAGTTCTCATGCGCAGTCTCTGCGCCTCAAGAAGTTTTTGTTCGGATTCAAAAAATGCGAGCCGTTGCTGCAGTTCAGCCTCGATATCAGTGATCGCTCTGTGGATCGTCGCGCCATCGGTGACATAGTGGCTCGCTGGAAAGACAGTTACTTCTTCCAGTTCGGCTAGTCGTTCTCCGGTGACGGGATCAATCTTTGTAATTCGTTCGACGTCATCGCCAAAAAGTTCGATTCTGACAACGAACTCTTCATAGGCGGGATGAATTTCAAGGGTGTCTCCTTTTACCCGGAACTTTCCTCGGACAAGGTTCATGTCGTTTCGCTCATACTGCATGTCAATGAGGCGGCCGAGGACCTCTCGTTGATTATGTGTCTCCCCCAACCTGAGATACAGCATGTGCTGTAAATAGGCATCAGGAGGCCCAAGGCCATAGATAGCCGAAACTGACGCAACGACTATTACGTCTCGCCGCGTCAGCAATGCCGCAGTTGCGGAATGGCGAAGCCGATCAATTTCGTCGTTGATTGAAGAATCTTTCTCGATGTAGGTGTCCGAGGCTGGCATGTAGGCCTCTGGTTGGTAGTAGTCGTAGTAGGAGACGAAGTATTCAACGCGATTGTTCGGAAAAAATTCCCTGAACTCGTTAGCTAACTGAGCTGCGAGAGATTTATTAGGTGCCAGCACCAGAGTTGGGCGTTGAACTTTCTCGATAGCCCACGCGATTGTTGCGCTTTTGCCTGATCCTGTGATGCCAAGCAGCGTCTGAAAACGATGACCAGCTTCGACCCCATCAGCGAGGCACTGGACGGCATTGGGTTGGTCTCCGGCTGGAGCAAAGTCTGATACGACCCGAAAAGGGTGTGCTGCAGTTGGCGTCGGTCGAGCCTCAGAACTCACATAAAACAGCTTAGGAAGTGGAACTTCCTAGCAAGGTCCTCTTGTATCGGTTTCGAAAAAAAATCAAGATCTTTAGGGATTTCTTATTTCATTCACACCGAACGGCCGATCTATGGGTATCCTCCGCGCTGAGCAGCATGTGTGACTAATTGAGTTAGCAGCTCCCGAGGCCAAAATGAGTGATGAACCTGTAGAAGAAGAAATTGACGAAATCGACGCTGACCCTGATCTGCTCGATGAAGAGATGGGCGAGGAAATCGAAATCGATCTTGAGGGTGATGACCTTACAGACGATGACGATGACGATGAGAATCGAGAGATCCCGGCTGGCGCTCGCCCAGCTTCAGATGATGACGACGAAGACGAAGACGATGATGAAGTCGAAGCTGATTTAGACACAATCTTGAAGGAGCGGATGTCATCTGCCGACGATGACGAAGACGAAGACGAAGACGAAGACGAAGGCGTAATCACTACCGCTGAAGGTGACCGAATTCCCAGCAAGCAAGAGGATGAAATCTTGTGTGAGGGGTGCTTTCTACTTGTCAAGGAATCGCAATATGACATGAGGGA